>MAAC01009386.1_pt1 | contig 33532 bp, 27 predicted proteins | sample 1115981 | NCBI WGS metagenome assembly MAAC01 (sample SAMN04961126, study PRJNA320927) | seawater metagenome | isolation source: sample BD02T64 sea water enriched with oil for 64 days | place: USA:Gulf of Mexico | collected 2013-07-27 | reverse complement strand
TGCCTGCGGTCATGGTTGCAGCGATCCGCAGAATATCCGGCCAGTTTGATGTGATCAGGCCTTCTCGAACTTTACCTCCAAGCAATCCGCGCAACTCCTTTGGGCTGCTGGCAGGGTCGAATACGTAAAGACGCTTTGAGGGCAAGTCACGGATACGAGGAATGAACCGGCAACCCAAGATCGAAGTGACAGCGAACACATGATCGGTGAAACCGCCTGTGTCGCCATATTGCTCGCGGATGCGTTTGCCAGTTTCGTTCATTAGCAGGCCATCAAGAATATAGGGCGCTTCGCTGACCGTGGCTGGAATAGTTTGGATTGCAAAGGGCGCAAATTGATCTGACACATGCGTGTATGCTTTTAGGCCGGGTTCGCGGCCGTATTTGGCATTGATTAAATTCATCGCTTCACCCTGTCGGGTGGTCGAGAAGAATTGCCCATCACTGGACGCAGTGGTGCCCATGCCCCAGAACGCCGCCATTGGTAATTTGGCTTGCGCCTCGACCACCATCGCCAAAGCGCGGTTCAGGGCATCACTTTCAATATGCCAGCGCGAAAGGCGCATCAGTTTCCAATAATCATGGGTGTTGGTAGCTTCAGCCATTTTACTGAGGCCTAGGTTGATACCCTCTGCCAGTAGCACATTCAGCAAGCCAATCTTATCTTTGCAGGGCACGCCAGTTCGCAAATGGGTAAAGGCATCAGTGAAGTCTGTGGCCGCATCCACATCCATCAGAATATCGGTGATGCGTACTTCTGGCATACGTTTGTAAAGGTCGAGGATCATCTCATCGACCCCTTGGGGGGCATTCGCCGATAGGCGGTCAACATGCAGGACGCCGTTTTCGATGCTGCCGCCGGGAATGCTTCCGGACCGGGCGGCTTTAGCTAACCGCTCCAGACCGAATTCCATTCTGGCGTTCCGGTCTGCAATCCACGCTTCCGGATTGAATGGGACCATCAATCTTGCTTTGGCAGTGACGGCTTGGGCGGGCACCAGAATCTGTTTCAAATCCCCATAGCGCTTGGAGTGTCGAAGCCAAATATCGCCAGACCGAAAGGCATCCCGCAGATGAAACAGGACCGCCACTTCCCACAGACGGTGATCACCATCATCCTGCGCCTTCAAATGTTGGTGCCATTTTGATGTTCGACGCAGAAAACCTGTCGGGCGCTCAGTATCTGATCCATTTCGGATCAAACTGACAGCTTTAAGCAAGGGTGCCGCAACTGCTGCCCCATGAATATCCAAAATACGCAACATGCGCGGTGCGTATCGCCGGAAACGGTTATACCCTTGCGTAACATGAGTAAGTGGATCAGCGGACATTGTGTCCGTCAAACGGGCGGCAGTCGCCACCAGCTTTTGCAGGCCTTCCCAGCCCAAATTGTCAGAGATTGCGGGTTCCAGTTTTGCTTTGTCCCCTTGGGCTTCAAGCAGGGCACCGCCCAGTTCCGCAAAGGATTGCAATGTCTGGCGAACTGCTACCTTCGCATCATCAACGCGCGCATCACACAGCCTTTTGGCTTCGCGCCAAGTTTTACCAACAATCCGGTCGTGGGTCTCCACAATGGCGTCAGCAAGACCTGCCTGCCATTCCACCGCGCAAACCGCCAGAATGGCAAGCCGCCGATTATCAGAAAGATCGCGCAGGCCATCCGCAAAGTAACGCTCCCCCTGCCGTTTCAGACGTGCAACACGATGCGGGGGAATATCGGCCAGAATATCCGGTGACAGTTCAAGGTTTTTTAAAAATACCAACCTGTCCAGCAAGCGGTTTACATCAGCGGAATTCTTGCCCGGTTCAAACTGGCGCAGCCAGACAAAGCGGCTTAGGTGACTATCAACCATATCTACCGGAAGAGCATCCAAGCGAGCGCGATCTTCATAATCTAGGCGGCTTGATATTGTCTCCTCAATCTTGCGTTCTGCTGCAACAAGGGCATCGGCACATTGTCGTTCTATAGTAGAAATGGCGGGCACGATAATTTGGGTTTTGCGGCATTGCTCAACGAACCGCCTAGCTAAATCATCGTTGGAACGCGCATCTTCAGCCCGTTCAATAAGCCACATTTTAAGCTCACGGGCTCCTTGTCCAGTAAACGCCCTATAGCCATAAACCTGTCGTAAGGCGGCCAAGTGTTCATGACGGGTTTCTTCGCGAGAAGCGTATTCCAGAAGGTCGTCCACGTTCAAACCCAGTTGTGCCGCCAAAAACCGAGTGACCTCCTCGGGAATGATTTCCCCAGGAAGCAAAAGCCGACCAGGGTAGCGCAAGGCACATAATTGCAGTGCAAACCCGAAACGGTTGTGCGGACGGCGGCGGGCGTGGATGTGTTCAATATCTTCATCTGCCAGCGTATAATGCTTCAACAATGAAGATTCATCGATTGGGAGGTCAAGCAGTGTAGAACGCTGGCGTTCTGTCAGAATACGGCGTCTTGGCATATGGAATCGTCCCTGTTAATCATTAGATTAAAGTGGACAACATTCACGCCAGTAAAATCAATGGCTTACAACGCCTAAATCCATGAGGGTTCAATTGGGACAGAAAGCAGTCATTTACGCACGGGTCTCAACTTCTGATCAATCGTGTGAACGTCAGATAGGTGAACTCGCCAATTTTGCTGAACGAGGCGACTTTGAAATCGTTGGGGTGTTCAAGGAAACCGCATCCGGTACAAAGTCCAACCGTGCCGCCCGCAACCAAATCATGGACTTGGCACAGGCCCGAATAATTGATGCTGTTCTCGTGACAGAACTTTCCCGATGGGGGCGTTCCACCCAGGACCTTTTGCAAACCATGGAACAATTGGCCGGCTGGAACGTATCTATCAACGCGATGAGCGGTATGACCTTTGAGTTGCGCACGCCACACGGACGTATGATGGCCACCATGCTGGCGGGCATCGCCCAATTTGAACGTGATCTATTGAGCGAACGAGTGAAGTCCGGCCTGGCCGCAGCAAAAGCGCGGGGCAAAAAACTCGGCCGTCAAAAAGGTCAGCGGCCAAAGTCAGACAGGCTGGCACCCAAAGTTATAGAAATGATTGACGAAGGCCGAAGTTATAGGTGGATCGCGCGCGATCTGGCCATCAGCAAAAATACCGTCGGGGATATCGTGAAACGGCACAGGCAAAACCCTTAGCGTAGGATTTCGCCCCCAGCCGGAACAGACCCCATCTAGACAAATCGGCAGAGCAAGACGCGAGCTCACATGCCGCTCAAACACTCTGGCCAACCCGATGGACGCTAGAAAAACTCTGCTGGCTTCCCCGCGTTCTCTAACTTTCGCGGAATTGGCCAATCTGTGATAGGCGGAGCCTTTTGAATTCGCGGGTGGGTATTAGAACGTGACGATTGATTTCAAAGGCAGCCACTATCCCAAATCAGTGATCCTGTATGCTGTGCTTTTCTATCTGCGCTACGCCGCTTCCTATCGTGATCTGGAAGAGATCATGGCAGAGCGCGGTGTGGATATTGATCACGCCACGCCGAATCTCTGGGTTGTAAAATAGGCATGCTTGATTGCACAGAAAGCTCGCGCAAAGAAGCGGCCGGGTGGATCTTCTTGGGGAATGGACGAGACCTACATCAAAGTTAAAGGGAAATGGGCCTACCTTTATCGCGCGGCCGACAAGTTCGGGAAGACCCTTGATTTCATGTTCTCAGAGCGCCCTGATGGTGCCCGCGCCATTGCATCGAACGGTGTGCCCGAGAAAGTTGTGATCGACAAAAGCGGCAACAACTTACTGGAACTGAAATGGGCCAATATCCTTCTCAAAATGTCGCGCAGTAACAGCCAGATAAAGATCCTACAGGTAAATACCTGAACAATATTATCGAGCAGGATCACCGGTTCATCAAACGGATCACCCGCCCGACACTCGGTTTCAAGGCGTTTCATTCAGCTGTCGCCACGCTCGTAGGGTAATTGTATCCAGTGTCGGGGTCTCTACCGCCCGTTGGGCAGGTTTGCGACATGACCACTGGAAGGACGTTGACAATCAGTCAGAGATTATTACTTATTGTGCCAAACAAGTAATTGAGTCTGAATAAATGCCCCACACTGCCAGCGCCCTCACCTCCGGGTTTCCGAAACTATTTCAGCGCGGAGTGTCTGACATAAAATTCCGCAGGATCGGCTCAGACGGGCTACGGCTGATTAACGTGGATGGAGAGACCTTTCTGAAAGTCTCCACTGACGCAATCAGCCAGCTGACCAGCGCAGCCTTTGGCGATGTGTCGCATTTGCTGCGGCCTGGACATCTTGAGCAACTCAAGAAAATTCTTGATGATGCGGAGGCGACCCAAAACGACAAGTTCGTGGCACTGGAACTGCTAAAGAATGCCGTAATTTCCGCGGAACGGGAGTTTCCAAGCTGTCAGGATACCGGGACAGCGATCATTGCGGGTAAAAAGGGACAGAACGTACTCGTTGAGGGCGACCTGCATGACGCGTTGTGTCAGGGTGTTCATGATACATGGCAGACACGGAACCTGCGGTTTTCGCAGATGGCACCGTTGACGATGTATAACGAACAAAACACCGGCACCAACTTGCCAGCGCAGATCGATATTGAGGCGACGGACGGAGACGCGCTGGAGTTTATGTTCATGGCCAAAGGGGGCGGCTCAGCCAATAAGACCTTCCTGTTTCAGGAAACCCGGCGGCTGCTGGAGCCCGAGCGGTTGATGGCGTTCTTTGACGAGAAGATCCGCACGCTCGGCACCACTGCATGCCCCCCCTATCACCTTTCCATCGTTATCGGAGGGCTTTCGGCAGAGCAGACACTGAAAACGGTCAAGCTGGCCTCGGCCAAAGAATTGGATGAGCTGCCGACTTCGGGTGATAACACCGGTCGGGCGTTTCGTGACGTAGTGCTTGAAGCTGAAATTCTGGAACTTACCCGACATATGGGGCTGGGAGCACAGTTTGGCGGCAAGTATTTTTGTCACGACGTGCGGGTCATTCGCTTGCCCCGCCATGGTGGCAGCCTGCCGGTTGGGTTGGGTGTCAGCTGCTCGGCCGACCGACAGATAAAGGGGCGGATTGATCGAGATGGCATCTGGCTGGAAGCACTGGAACGCAATCCGGCGGCCTATCTGCCCGAACAGGGTTTTGAGGCGCAGGCGGCGCAACGGATCAATCTAGACCAACCGATGGATGAGATTTGTGCTGCCCTGTCAGGGTTGGAGGTTTCGACCCCTGTTTTGCTTTCCGGAACAATGATCGTTGCCCGGGATCTAGTGCACGCAGAACTCGACCGGATGCTGAAAGACGGTAAACCGCTACCGGATTACATCCGTGATCACCCAATCTATTATGCGGGCCCTGCGAAAGCGCCGGAAGGTTACGCATCTGGCTCTTTCGGGCCAACAACAGCGGCACGCATGGACCCCTATGTACCAGATCTGCAAGCGAATGGGGCATCGCGGGTGATGATTGCCAAGGGCAACCGCTCGCCTCAGGTGGTACAAAGCTGTAAAAACCATGGCGGGTTTTTCCTTGGATCCGTCGGCGGGGCAGCAGCGGTACTGGGCAAAGAGGTGATCAAGAGTATTGAAACGCTGGATTTCGCCGATTTCGGCATGGAGGCGGTGTTCAAAATTACCGTAGAAGACTTCCCCGCATTCGTGATCATCGACGACAAAGGTGGAGACTTCTTCACCCGGAAACCCAGCTTTCCGGAAAGGACACGGGGATGACCGACGACGATATATCAAAGATTACTCTGCGCCAGTTGCAGATCTTTATCTCGGCGGTAGAGCATCGCAATTTCATTCGTGCAGCTGAGCAGCTGGGGCTGACGCCGCCCGCAGTATCGATGCAAATGGGCCGCCTGAGTGATGCTCTGGGCGCACCACTGTTTGAAAAAGACGGACGTTCAATCCAGCCAACCTCTGCCGCAACGGCGCTGGTACCTTATGCGGAGCGGGTGACAGAAACCTTACGCGAAGCCAAAGAGGTGGTGAGCACGCTGCAGGGGGCGCTTGACAACCGAGTGCGGGTGGCGATGGTGTCGACCGCGCGGAACTTTGGTCCACATCTGGTGCAGGAGTTCAAGAAGCGGCATCCCGACACTAAGGTGGAGATCAACATAGCCAACCGGCGTGGGGTGATCTCGCTGCTGGAAGACGGACAGATTGATCTGGCCTTGATGGGGCGTACACCCCGGAGATTCGACGTAGAGGCCTTTAGTTTTGCCAAGCATCCCTATGTGCTGATCGCCCACCCCGAACACCCTTTGGCCCGGTTCAGAAAAATCAGGCGGGCGGATCTGACCGCGCATCGCTTCATTGTACGGGAGCCAGGATCGGGCACCCGAATGGTACACGACCATCTCTTTAAAGTCGCCGGGCTGCCCTTGCCACGGGATCAAGAAATGGACAGCAATGCCAATATCAAACAGGCGGTCATGGCTAATATGGGGTTGGCATTCATTTCTGCCCATACAATCGCGCTGGAACGGGAGGCAGGCAAACTAACGGTGCTGGATGTGACCGGCATGCCGGAACTGCATGACTGGTACGTGCTGCATCTGAGCGGCAAAAAGCTTTCTCCCGCAGCCTTAAAGTTCCGGGGATTTGTAAAAGAACTGGGACCTAAGTTTATGCAAGATTTTTTTGGCGAGTATCTCTGAGCAGCAATGCCTGTGCCCGGCCAACAATTGGCGGATCAATCATTTTTCCATCAAGCTGTATCGCCGCGCGGTTTTCCGCAAGCGCCTGCTCAAACGCTTTAACTATGCGCTCTGCCTGTTGGCGTTCCTGCGGGGTCACGGCGAAGGTCTCGTTCACCACAGCGACCTGTTTGGGGTGAATACACAGAACGCCGTCAAATCCCATCGATTTTGCTTGCTGCACGGAGGCGGCGAAGCAAGGCATGTCGGCAACTTCAGCGATGGAGCCAGGCAGGCCAATGGCTTGAAGACCGGCGGCACGGGCGGCAAATATCAGCTGCTGACAGGGGGCAAAAAGGTTTTCCGAGCTTGGCGCAAAGCCACATTCGGTGGAAAAATCTTCGGTGCCCAAAGCCAAGGCGGAAAGGCGGGGTGATGCTGCTGCAATCTGGCTCACCTGAAGCAGGGCGGCGGGGGTTTCAATCAGGGCTATGAGGCTGATCTGCCGGTCCCGCAGACCCGCAGTACGTTCGCAGGCGCTAAGATATTCATCGACAAGTGCAATGTGGTCGGGGCCAGCGACCTTGGGCAACATCACGGCGGCAACGTCTGGCAGGGTCGCGGCCCTAAGATCGGCCACGCATTCAGCAAGATCCCGGTTTACCCGTACCACCACCTGCGCGCCCTGACCCACCAGATGAGAGACGCTGGATGGCAGCATGGTGCGTGCCGCGGATTTTTGATCAAGCGGCACGCTGTCTTCGAGGTCAAGCAACACCACATCGGCATCGCGCTCATGGGCGCGGGAGACCAACCGTTCCTGATGGGCAGGCGTGAACAGATAAGAACGGGTCATTCGCCTGCAGCCAGCGCCTGCCCGGCAAATTCGCTGCGGATAGAATCCGAATGTTCACCAAGAGCCGGCACTCGTCCAAACGTTGGCTCTGAAGGTTCAAAGCTGTGCTGTACCGGAGCGGCGACCAAATGCGCCGTTTCTCCGTTTTCGAGCGTTACAGGGGTGCGGCGCAGCTGCGGATGCTCGGCGAAGGTTTCAACCGAGTTCACCGCGCCATATGCAATTGCTGCCTCGCGTAGCATTGGTTCCAGCTGGGCACGGGTTTTCATCAGGAAAAAACCGGCGACAATTGCATCCAAGGCGGAGCGGTTTTCGACGCGCCTTGCAGCGTCACAAAAACGGGGATCCGTGGCAAGTTCGGGTTGGGTAAAGACCTCCGCACAAAGACGCTTCCACTCGCGCTCATTCTGAATCGAAATTGCTAGGGTTTCCCCGTCTGAAGTAACAAACCCACCGTAAGGTGCAATCGACGGATGGTGCAGACCTGCGGGCTTGGGGGCTTTACCCGCATAAACCGCGTGCATCAGCGGCACCGTCATCCAATCAGCAGCGGTATCAAACAGCGAAACACGGACCGCGCTGCCCTTCCCGGTTTTATCACGTGCAACCAACGCCTTCTGAATGCCGATGATCGCGTTCATGCTGGCCCCGATGTCACAGACTGAAACACCAATGCGCCCCGGCGCATCCGGCGCGCCGTTCACGGCGACCAGCCCGCTTTCGCATTGCACGAGGAAGTCGTAGGCCTTCATGTCCTGATATGCACCGTCTTCGCCATAACCGCTGATGTCACAGGTGATCAGTCGAGGATTGCGGGCGCGCAATACATCAGAACCAAAGCCCGCCCGGCCAATCGCGCCAGGGGCGAGGTTCTGGATGAACACATCTGCCGTATCCAGAATGCTGTGCAGCAACGCGGCGTCCTCAGGTGATTTGATGTCAAGGCACAGACTCTCCTTGCCGTGGTTGGCCCAGACAAAATATGATGCCGTGCCTTTGACCGCACTGTCATATTTTCGGGCAAAATCACCGCTGTCGCGTTCAATCTTTATGACCCGCGCACCGCCCTGCGCAAAGTGACAAGAGGCCAGCGGTGCGGCAACTGCCTGCTCAAGAGAAACGACCAGTAGATCTTCATAGGGTTTCACATGGGTCTCAGACATATCAGGCGGCCTTTCGGGCGGAAAGAATGGCAAGGTTGCGGTTCATTTCGTTGGCAACGATGGTCATGCCTTCGTCAAATCCCATGCCGGGCTTGACCAAAACACGCTGCGGCCGCGTGGCCTGCGCGATGTTCACGCAAGCCCGCGCCGAAATGTCAGTCTCGTTACAGGTCCCACCCTGATAGGCTTCAACACCGTTTTGTTTACTGTAAAGCACCGCCTCGACCGTGTTATGCAGACTGCCCAGATCCGGGGTTTTGATCTGCACCATATGGCAGCAACCGGCATCAACAAAATCAACCACATCTTGGTAGGTATTGCACCACTCGTCGGCGACAATGCGTACCGTACTGTTGCGCGCCGTAAGGGCCGTTTTGATGTCGCTGAGCAGTTTTATCTGCCCTTCTTTGGAACCCGCATCCGCCGGCCCTTCAATGTAAAGCTGAAAGGGCGCGGCGCGTTTTTCAAGCCGGGTCAGGTATTCGGCGATCTTATCAGCGTCATTGTCAAAAATTTGCCCCAGCGTGCCATAGACGTCAATATGCAACTGCGGTTGATAGCTGTTGTCATTGCGCAGGCTTTGAATGCGACTACTTAACCAGGTGACATATTCTGCCAGCTTGCCCCCGTTTTCTCCCAGCTTGGACTGAACATTGTTGATCAGACCATGTGGCAGCGCGTCGACCTGTTTCAACACCATCTTATCGACGGCGTTATAACGGTCATCACCGCTTTGCCCAAAAAGCGCGAGAGGACGTGTAATGATCGGAAGCTTATACTCAGAACAGATTATCTCGACTTTCAATAAGCCATGGGCCTTGGCAGCGGCATCCAACAGAGCCTGACTCAGGCCATATCGGACAGCGGTATGCAGAGGTTTTCCGTCGATCTGAAGCTCATCAAAGAAGGTGGCATTTTCGCGGAAACAACGAATGTCACGGCCCAGCAAAAGTGGTGTGATGTGTTCTTGCAACCAGGGAATGAAACGCTCTGCAGTAAACAGCGGATCGCGGCCGGCAGCACCGGAATATTGCACCGCAGCGCAGTCACCTTCAGCCACCTGGCCGTTTTCCAGTTCAAGCAAAATGGAAATGCTTTCACCACGTTGGCGGATTTTTTCAAACCCAGATGTGGTAGAGGTACCCGGATAGGTGAAGCCATCTTGTTTCGCGCCCGCCTTGATGGCGGATTGATCGTCGAAATAGAAAGCTGAGTAACCGGGGGCGAAGTGTACGTTTTTGATCAACATTGGTCTATCTTTGTTGTCTGTAGCAGGGATTTAGGCTGAGGCACTGGGGCGCCCAATGAGTTTCGACGCAGAGATGGCTTTCACATCATCAATCACCATCTTGAAAGAAGCTTCGCGACCTTCGGACCGCGAGCGTTCAGAGATCTTTTCTCGGTGGAAGGCCATGACGTCTGCAGGCAGCGGAACATCGCCCTGATCAAACAGGCGGATTGCACCAAAATTATCGCGCACCGGGGTCATTCGACCCGCATTGGCGGCAGCAGGGGCAAAGGGCACATCTATTACGCCATTTTCAAAAGCCAGAACCGCACCACGGGCAATATCCCCCTGCCCCAGTTTCAGTACTCTGCGCATGACAGCATGCACCTCGGCCTCGATAATCTCGACCTCCGCAGAAATCTCAGACGTTTCCATTCGGTTTTGATCTGAAACCATATTGACCATTTGGCGCGTGGCCAGCAGGCCCGCCCGATTGGCCTCGAGCGTGGGAATGCCGCTTGCTTCATGCGGGGTTTTCACGATGATCTTGGTGGCACGGGCGTATTTCGCCGCCATGGCACCCAGACAAATTACAGCAGTGGCTTTGGACTCATCTTCTGGGAAGCCACCCATCCACTGATGAAAAACCGTGCTCAGGACGTAATCCTCATAACCAGCAGCAAGAAAATAGTGATTGGAGAGTTTTCGCAAAGACCGCATTGCGGCAATATCCTGCGCCATGTTGCCGGCCTGACCATAGCCAAGCGTGATACATTTCACGCCCTGCTCCAGCGCCAGCAGACCTTCGATAATGGCGACAACATGCGACACGAAAGGTGGGACCAAAGTGCCGGTCAGCGGACCGAAGGGTTCGCGATTAATGCGGATGCCTTCCTCTTCATAAAGGCCAACAAGACGGTCACAATATTGCCAGTGGCGGATAGATTGGGCTAGAGGCACTTTCTTGGAGTAGGGAATGTTGTAGGAAATGCCCCCCCCCTCGTAACTGGTGAACCCTGCAGCAAGGGTGATTTCGGCCATGAGACGGGCATCGGGGGTGCCATGGCGGACCTGCACTGGTTTGCTAAGGTTCTCGACCAAGCGGCGACAGCCGTCTACCCCGTGATTGACCGCCGGGAAGCCGTTCAGCAAAGACGTGCCCGCCGCGCGAGATTTGTCGATGCCTTTCTGCGCTTCTTCATATCGGTTGTGACGCGTGTATGCATCCACTGTGGTCGGCAGCACATCGCAGTAAGGTGACAAACCATTCAGCAGATCAGTGTGTTCACGCAACAGGGCCACACCAGCGCGCGGTTGCAGCAAGGTTTCGCCATTTGCTTCCGCCTGCGCCAGAGCCGCAGAAAAGCGTTTTTCCTCCGGCAGGGCTTCCTGCAGTTTGACGCCGTCCTTAAAGCTGACGCCGTGCCCGGTGGACCATGTGCTCAGGATCTCGGTGCGTTCGGTGTCGAAGCTCTCTGTATCGAGGCGGGTATTTGATATGTCACTTGAATTGAGCATTGGCTTTCCCTATCGGCCAGTCCGGCCCTGTGGGCATTCCTTTTATGCCGGCACCGATGGTGCCCGGCATTGGTCATGTGAACGAAAACGGATTATTGATACATCTCATAGATAGCCGCGGACGACGAGGTGTAGGCAGAGTTGTGACCGAAGGCGGGCGGGCGTTTGGCGCGAATATCGTCTTTCAGCATCTGCACAACGTCATCGAGGTCTACACCGGGTTTGAAAACCCTATCGAAACCCATTTGCTTGAACTGAGCTTCCACCGAGGCAAAATCACGTTTACCAATCACGAGATTGCCGCCGACATAAAGTACGATGTCACCAATGCCGCACTCTTCGCAACGGGCGCGGAAATCCTGACAATCGATTTCGCCGTGACCGTAGATCGAGGACACGAGGATCGCATCGGCCCCGCCTTCGATTGCCGCCGCGATAAATTCGTCTTGGCTGACCATGACACCGAGGTTTTCAACAATGATACCCTGAGGGCCCAATACGCTGGCAATGATCTTGTTGCCGACCGCGTGACAGTCTGCACCAATCACCCCAAGCACTACTTTGAATTCTGCAATTTCGTTCATCATCGCGCCGCACCTTCTGAAACGTTTGGTTGTTTCATTGTTGTTAAATGATTCCACTCAGCATTCAACAATAATTATCTTTATTATATTTTTGATAAATAAAAATTACTATTTTGAACTAAAACCATCACCACCAATGAAACCTGCGACCTCGAAATCTAGCACGGAATCATTTTTGTGACATTGGCATGAGCAGCGGCACGGTAGATCCTGAAATTTAGTCTAGAGTAGAGGCTGCGTACCGAGTTAAAATAGATGTAAACAGATGAATGGACAGATGCGAATTGCTGCAGACTTCGCATCTGCCGGAAGCGCAACATTGCATGTTCACTTCGTTGAAAAGGCAAGTGAGAGTTCACGGCCCTGCTGTGCATCTAACGACCAGTTTCTTGTTGGGTGGTATTGCCGATGACTTTCATCACAGCACCGTAAGGCCACAGTTTATCAGTCACGTTGACTTGTGGTTTGCCAAAGCACGTCATTGTTTTTCTAAGGAATTTCAATGCTGCCTTGCGATCACTGCGCTTTCTGACATCGACCTTCCAGCGCCTCGCCTTCGTGGTCAACGGCACACTAGAGCCTATTGCACCTCGCCATCAATCTTTACAAAAACTTCATCCAAATGCCATAGCCATTCGAATGAACCAAAGTTTCTGAACCCGTTTTCTTCGGATCTCTGCGGCGAACAATGGGTCGAGTTTTCATTCAGCGACGGTATGAAACCGCACCTCCCGCTTCAGGACGATTTCTTCTGTAAACGCCCCCTGCCCTCCCCAATGTATTTCGTCTGACGACACCGCTAAAGAGATCACAAAGTTCAGGACTTAAAAAGTGAAACCCGTTTCGAACAGAAGGTGGCCGTATGGTGGTACTACCCGGCTTTATTAGCTAACCAGTCAAACACGAGCCGGGCACGATCAGAGGATTGATTGTGAAGTTTCAGGTAAAAATCCTGGGTCGCGGGAACAGCCTCTGGCAGCAACCGCACAAGTTTCCCTGATCTTTCAAGCTCTGATGTCAGGCTCTCCCAGCCCAACACCGCTCCCATATCATCCTCAGCGGCTTTCAATGCGATGACGTAATTATTCACACGGTGCTTTACATTTAGTGGGCCGGAATATCCCAGAGCGCCAGTCCATTTCCCCCAATTGGTCCATCCCGCCTCGCCACCTGCCAAATGGATCAAAGGCACATTTGCAACATCATTCACCGTTTTAATATTGTGCTGTTCAGCAAATCTGGGGCTGCCGAGCGCGACCGTCTCTCCATGAAGCAATTTGCGACAATAACCTGGGTCACTGGACATGTCTCCATAATGGATACTCACGTCACAGCCGGACACATCATGGGTATCATCGCTGACAATCTGCGCGACCGAAACATGACCATATTTGCGCCAAAAATCCGCAAGTCGTGGCGTCAGCCAGAGCGAACTAACAGCGGTCGTCGACCGAATCGTAACAGAAGTCAGATTGTGCTGGGCACGCAGCTGGGTCAGAGATTCATTTATACCTTCAAACGCCCGTTGCAGCGTAACCAACATGTATGCCCCGCTTTCTGTCAACTCAACACCGCGATGAAAACGGTGAAACAGCTTACAGTTCAGGTCTTTTTCAAGCGCTTTAACCTGATGGCTAACGGCAGCGGTAGTGACGCTCAACTCTTCTGCGGCAAGTTTAAAACTTCCGTGTCGTGCGGCAGCTTCAAAGCTGATCATGGAACTCACAGGAGGGAAATCATATGGGCGTTTGGGCAAATTTTGTTTTCCTTTAGGCGAAAAAATCGCATTAATATAGGCTTTGGGCATATTTTTGGTTTATCTAAACTAAGTCAAGGTGAATTTTTTTGGAATTGCAACGTTTTCCACCCCGTAACAGAATGAGGAAATCGCGCGAGAACGCCTAGGCCGTCAGATTCTGATTTGCCAATGCAACCAGCGCCAAATTGTCCGTGGTTGGACAGGCTATTCTTGGAGGAGTTGCAAAAATGAAATCACATGCGAAAGTTATCGTCGTCGGGGGTGGCTGTGTTGGGGCCTCTATCCTTTATGGCCTGACGGAACATGGCTGCTCTGACGCTGTTATGCTCGAGCGCACCACGTTGACCTCTGGATCGACGTGGCATGCAGCAGGCTTGCTTGTGACTTTTGTGCGTTCCCACAACATTTCAAAAATGACCATGGAAACGATCCGCATTTATGAAAACGTTGAGAAGAAACTGGGGAATTCTGTCGGCCTGCGCAAAGTCGGGCAATTGCGTGTTGCGAATTCGGAAAAACGCTGGGATGAATTCCAGTCCTATATTTCCATCGCCGAAGCGGCGGGCGTGCCTTGCAAATTGGTGACGCCGAAAGAGATCTCTGAAATTTACCCGCTTTTGAACCAAAGCGACGACATCCGTGGCGGTATCCTGCACACCGAAGATGGATATATTAATCCTGCTGATATCACTCAGGCCATGGCTAAATTGGCCCGTGATGCGGGCGCTAAAGTGTACCAGAACACCGAAGCAACAGCGTATGAAAAGCTGGACAACGGGCATTGGAAAGTGACCACTAACACTGGTGAAATTACCTGTGAACATCTGATATTCGCCACCGGCAATTACGCGCGCGAAAACGCGCGCCGCGTTGGGTTAGATCTGCCCTGTATTCCAATCGTACATCAATACTGGACCACGGATCATGTACCAGAACTGTTGGAACGCAGAAAACAAGGCCTGCCAGAATTCCCGATTTTGCGCGATGAAGATTACGGTGCCTACTTGCGCGAAGACGTGGGTGGCATCCAGTTTGGCCCCTATGAATTTGAAAAAGACCTGAAGCTTTTCGCCGAAGACCGTGTACCGCCAGAGTTCGGCGCAGACCTGCTGCCTGAAGATTTCGACGCCGTAGAAACCCAGTGGGAGCGCGCAATTGAACGTGTGCCAACCTTGGGCGAAGTGGGCATTAAAGCTAACACCCGTGGTCCGTTCCAGATGACTCCGGATGAATTGCCCTTGGCAGGTCCGGCCCCGGGTCACGACAACCTATGGCTGGCGGAAGGAATGCCGGGTGGTATCCTCTGGGGTGGCACGGTCGGCGAGCGTCTGGCACGCTGGATCGTCAAGGGCGACCCCGGCATGGATATGTCGGAACTTGATCCGCGCCGCTTCTCTGACTACGCCTCCAAACGCTGGACAATGGACAAGGTGCGCGAATCCTGGGGGGTTCACATGCACTCTCACGTTCCCGGCGAAGATCGCCCATCTGCGCGTCCGATGAAAACTATGGGGTCATATGATCTTTTAACCGCCCAAGGCGCTGTTTGGACCAGTTTCAACGGGTACGAATTCCCGCGCTGGTTTGCAAAATCACCTGAGGAAGCCATTCCTGAACACAGCTTCCGCCGCACCGATCACATGGAACTGGTGCAGGAAGAGGTGCGCCGCACCCGCGAAGAGGCTGGGTTTATCGAAATGTCACCGATGACCAAGTTCACCGTACGTGGCCCGGGCGCCGCAGCTTGGCTGGATCATTTGATGGCGAACAAGCTGCCCAAAATCGGTCGTATGACACTGTCTTTGATGCTGAACCAAAAAGGTGGCATGGATGCGGAATATACCATCGTGCGCTATGACGAGGATGATTTCTATCTGATTTCCACCCCGAACTGGCGGTCTTACAACTGGGATCAGTTGCAGCACTTGTTGCCCGATGATGGGTCTGTTGTGATGGAAGATATCTCAGAACAGTTTGGTGTGATTGCCTTGGCTGGACCGGATTCGCGGGATATTCTGGCGAAGCTGACTGACAATGATCTGTCCAAAGAAGCGTTCCCTTGGCTTTCGGCGCAAATGGGCGAAGTCGGCTATGCCAAAGGCGTGCATCTCCTTCGTGTTTCCTACACTGGCGAATTGGGGTGGGAGCTTCACCATCCGGTCGGGTACAACCGGCACATCGTGGACCAACTGTTGAAAGCAGGTGTGAAACCATTTGGTCTCGAAGCGCTTGAAAGCATGCGGTTGGAGAAATCTTACCGCGCGATCAACCGTGAGATCTGCAAAGACATGACACCATTTGAGGCTGACCTTGGTCGCTTTGTGGTTTTCCAAGAAAAGGTTGATGGTGAATTTGTCGAACGTGATTTCATCGGTAAAGACGCGCTTCTGAAGCAGAAGGAAGACGGCGGCTACCAGCAACTTGTGACCCTAAAACTACCCTTTTGCGACACCTCCGTTATGTTTGATGAAGGTGTTTACAAGGACGACAAACTTGTGGGGCGCGTGACCTCTGGTGGCTTCTCTTACTACTGCAACCACGACATCGCCATGGCGCTTGTTCCGCAGAATTTGACGGCCAAGGGCACCAAAATGCAGGTGCTTGTGCACAATGAAATGCGCGATGCCGAGGTGGTCGATGTCTGCGCAGTGGATCCGACCAGCGCCCGCGCCCGCGCATAATTCAACCTGAAACGACGCAGATCGAAGGGGCAGACCGCCCCCGATCTGCCCGTAAACCGGAGCAAAACATGTCTGAACTTCGCAAACGTGGCGGCCGTGGCGGTCGCGCCAACAGGGTTGCTGCCCGCACCAACCCGGCCCCTGTCTATTTGCCAACCCTGAACCGTGCAGTTGGCCCGATTGATTTGCTGGGACCTGAAGGTGTTGAGAAGATCCACAACGCCGCCATGACCATTTTGGAAACCACTGGCATCGTCTTTCGGGACCCAATTGCACTTGCGGATTGGAAACGTGCCGGGGCGGATGTCCAAGGGGAACGGGTGCGTATTGGGCGCGACATGCTGATGGATCTGATTTCGTCAGTGCCATCAACTTATACGCTGAATGCCCGAAATTCTGACCGCACAGTGGACGTGGGCGGGCGCAACTCGATCTTCGCCAACGCTTATGGTGCGCCGTTTGTTTATGATCTTGATGGCACGCGCCGCCCATCGCAATTGGCGGATGCGCACAACTTTTTCAAAATGGGCCAGATGAGCCAAGCCATGCATGTGCCGGGTATTTTGCCGGTGGAGCCTCAGGATGTGCCGGTACCTGAGCGGCATCTGGAGCTTGTCCACGCCGCACTGACCCTGACGGACAAGCCAATCAAAGGTTCTGTCCTGTCCGAAACCGCCGCGCGCGATACGGTCGATATGGCCCGCATCGTGTTTGGAGAAGAGTATGTCGACAATAATGTTGTTCTGACCTCGCTTCTGAACTGCAACACACCATTGGTCTGGGATGAAACCATGTTGGAAAGTCTGCGTGTTTACGCCGGGGCAAACCAACCCTGCCTGCTTTCGCCATTCGTCCTTGCGGGCGCCAGCACACCGGCTTCACCGCAAGGTGGCGTGGCACTTTTGATCGCTGAAAGCCTTGCAGGCATGGCCTATAGCCAGATAATCCGCAAAGGCTGCCCGATGGTTTTGGGCGTCGCAATCATGGGTGTGTCGATGAAAACTGGCGCACCGATGATGGGCTCGCCAGAGCCCGGCCTCATGAACCTTCTTGTTGGGCAAATGGCACGGTTTTATAAAGTGCCTTGGCGTTCGTGCACCATGTGGACAGGATCAAAATCCCCGGATCTTCAGGCTGGCTATGACAGTGCCAACACCATGTGGCCGGTGCTTCTGAGCGGGTGTAATTACATCGTGCATTCCGCTGGTTTCCTTGAGGGTGCTTTGGGCGTGAGCTACTCGAAATGGGTACATGACTCGTTACAGCTGGAAAACTTCCATCGCTTCTTTTCTGGCCTGAAAGAAGAAAACCTCGATGCGATTCTGAATGATGTGGCCGAAGTCGGGCCAGGCGGCCATTTCCTTGGTACGGATCACACCCGTGAAAATCCAATGCACATGAACTTGCTACAAAACAACGACAGTTTTGAGCAATGGGAAGCCGAAGGGGCAAAGACTGCCGAGGTGGTCGGCAACATAGAGGCGAAGCGTATCCTCGACAATTATGTGCGCCCTCCCATGGCAGATGATCAGCGTGGAGCACTGGACGAGTTCGTAGAAAAGAAACGCTTGGAATACCGCAAATAGTCCTGTGCGGGGCGGTTGACCCGCTCCGCAATCACAATGCCCGGGGGGGGAATATGAACAAACAACAGACACAAACTCTGTCACTGGACCAGATTACAGAGCTCGCGGATACAGTTTTTTCTGCCTGTGGTGTGAGTGCTGACGCCCGTGCGGTACTTGCGGATATTGTGACCCGTTCTGAACGCGACGGCCCCCGCAGTCATGGGTTGCGGATGTTACCTGTCTACGCTCAGAGTTTCAGCTCAGGCTATGCTAACAAGGATGCGACCCCAAGGATCACCCGCATTGCACCCGGCGTGCTACAGGCTGACGCGGACAATGGTTATTATCAAGTGGCCGCCAAACTTGCGCGCACTCAACTGATAGACATGGCCCGTGAAAACGGTATTGCCGCGTTTTCTTGCGCTAACTGCCATCATCTTGGCGGGCTGCGCTTTGACACAGAGCCTCTGGCCGAAGCTGGGTTGGTTGCTTTGGGGGTGATCAATTCGCTTTCAATGGTCGTGCCTCATGGCGGGGTACGTCCGGTGTTTGGTACAAACCCCATGTCATTTGCCTGTCCGCGCGTTGGCAAGGATCCGATCGTTTGGGATCAGGCCTCATCGATGGTCGCCCTGATGGACATCAAGATGGCCGCAGCAGAGGGGCATGATTTGCCTATCCCGGCCGGGTTGGATTCCGAAGGTCACACCAGCAAAGACCCCAATGCAATTTTGGCAACCCGCAGCCTGTTACCCTTTGGCGAACATAAAGGGGCTGCGATTGCGATGCTGGTTGAAATTCTTGGTGCGGCCTTGGCTGGAGGCACCTTGTCGGTGGACAACGAAGCCCGCGAAGCACATGGCGCTTTGAATATCAAAGGCGGTGCAACTCTTATTGCCATCGACCCAAGCCGTTTTGGAAATGCGGCATTCGATGAATACGTCACCCGCATCTGCGCCGAGTTCGAAGAGAACGGCGATGCGCGCGTGCCCGGTGACGGAAGGTTGGCCAAAAGGTCTGCTTCTGCGGTTGAAGGTATTCCCGTCAGTCAAGAAGTACTCGACCAGCTCACTAGCATTATCCGGGTGGGCACATGAAACATATCGTCGTCACTGGCGGAGGGGTTGTCGGCATGTCTTGCGCCCTGTCCTTGCTGGCGGATGGGCATCGGGTCACTGTTGTTGATCCGGGCCCTGTGGGTGCTGGGGCCAGTTGGGCCTCTTGTGGTTGTATTGCTGTTGGGGAAATCGTGCCGCTGTCACAACCCGGTATGATGATGAAAGTGCCGGGGTGGTTGCTGGATTCTGAGGCGCCATTATCGCTGCGCCCGTCCTCTGCCCTACGCCTTCTGCCTTGGTTTTCCCGCTTCACAGCCAACTCTCTACCCTCGCGGATGCGGGCAATCGCCGCTGATTTGGCACAGCTTACCTTTGCCGCGACCGCTGATTTCAAGGCGCAGCTTAACGAAATTGGCGCACCTGATTTATTGATTGAGCGCCCTGTTCTCAAGCTGTTTGACAACAGCCATGACAAGGCAACTATGGGCGCGGCCTTTGATCTGGCGAGGGAATTGGGATGTACGATCGAAGACATCTCAGGCTTGGAAGCGCACGAGATGGAGCCTGCTATTGCTGACGATTTTCAACATGCCTCAATCCTGCGAGACTGGAGCTTTGTCACAGATCCTGTGCGGCTTGTTCAAAAGCTACTAGAGGCCTTTTTGCAACGGGGGGGGCAAATCAAGAGTGCTGCGGCAACGGGTTTTCTTAGGGAAGGTCGAAAAATCACCGCCGTGCGCTGTTCTGATGGGCAGGATGTGCCGGCGGATGACGTCGTGATCGCGGCAGGGATAGCGTCAAAACAACTGGCCCGTGACCTTGGCATATCGCTGCAAATGGAGGGGTTGGTGGGGTATTCGACCCTGTTGCAAGACAGCGGCACCTGTTTGAAACATACGGTTTTCTACCCAAATGGCGGATTTGGCCTGACCCCTTATGACGGCGCACTTGCTGTTGCAGGCACGATTGAATTTGCGGGGCAAAACGCTGCTCCCAATTGGAAACGGGCGGATGTTTTAGTGAAACGCGCCCATCGCGTGTTGCCCGGCTTGCGCACGGATCAGCGCGAACGTCGTATGGGACGGCGCCCCTTTACTCCAGATACGCGCCCGATCATTGGCCGATCTCGGCACATTGAAAACGCAGTTTTCGCCACCGGGCACGGACAGCTGGGCCTGACATTGGGGGCCAGTACGGGGCGGGTAATTTCATCAATAGTCAAAGGGTCTGAACCGCATCTGGACATCAAACCTTTTAACCCAGATCGTTTTTGAAGGCGAGAAATGCTCGTCATGTACCGATAAGAATATCATGGCTTGGGAAAAAATAATGCGAACAAAGGAACCATTTACCGAATTTCCTTGTTGAGAAGGCGTCATGGTTCCCGGCGATGTTTGCCACGCCCCACATCCGGAAGATGACGACCATGATGGCTGGCTTTTGGCGGTCATCCGGTCCTGCGGCTGTTGGGCCTATGTCGCCTACCTTCCAATCTTCGCCGTCGAAAACAATCTGGGCGATCAATGGGGGGTGCTTCTATCAATGACCAACGCCGCACTTTTCGCCGTTAATGCTGCTCTGGGTCTAGGTGCCATCGGTGCACCACTCGGTCCAAACTGGATTTATGGCCTGTGCAGTTAGTTCACCGCGGCTAGCCTAGCCTACGGCGTACCGTGGTTCACAGTGGCATTACTATTTGCTGGCGGCTCCTACCCACAATGACCCGGATTACCGCGCTTGATGTCTAAGCCAACAGTCTTTCCAGTGACTAGCTACAAATGCGAAACCTCCAGATCAGAACACCACGAAGCACTGCTACATCAAGGCATAGGTCTCATCCTGCGTTTATGTGACCGATTAGAAGTCGAGCGCTGTTTAAGTAACTGCGTCGAGAATTCGCACCTCCCATTTGGACGATAAAGCCCGAGTGATGCTTCGCTTCAGGTGCGAAGTTTGTAAATATTCGCGTCCGTCCATTCTTCAGTCAGCCCCGGCAATACCTTCCAATTGGTTTACCAACAGGAAGCACACCGCCCCCGGAAGTTTTAGCAATTCAGAAGCCCTAACTTTTTCAGCAGTATAATACCCAGCTTCGTGCAACATGTTAATCGTGCCAACCACCCGGCCGCAAACTTCTATCGGCACATTGATCACACTTTCGCATCCAAGTGACCGGATCAGCGCGTGGTCGGGAAACCGTGCGGCGATTGTTGCTATGTCATTTGCGACAAAACTCTTGCGATCACGTAACACGTAATTGCTCCAATCAGATATATCGGCTGGCTTACGCCCAAATACCGGATAGGCATCGGGTTCATTGCTATAGATGCGGGCGTATTCACCGGTCACCGGTTCTACGGTTGTCAATGTGAATAACCGCGCCCCGACCGATTCATCTGCCAGTGCATACAGCGCCTCCATAGTGCTGGCAGGCTGGTGGGTATCGCTTGCAAGAACTGCGTTAAAACTAGTATAGTTGGTCACTGTTGGACTCCTTCTGGTTTGTTGCCTCAGGCGTTTTTGTTCGGGAGTTTACGACATCTTCCAGCCAGCCGGGGCGCATTTCAGGAACAGAGGACAATAATAATTCGGTGTAGTTGTCAAAGGGCGGAGAGAGTACCTCGCGCTTCCGGCCGTATCGCACCAACCGCCCCTGATGCATCACAGCAATGGAATCCGAGATCGCTGTGACCGTCGCCAGATCGTGCGTGATAAATAGATAGGCCACGCCCTCTTTGATCTGAAGGTCCAGCAGTAGTTTCAAGATGCCATCAGCAACAAGTGGGTCCAGCGCACTGGTTACCTCGTCACATATAATCAGGCTCGGCTTCGCTGCCAGTGCCCGGGCAATACAAACCCTTTGTTTTTGTCCCCCGGATAGTTCGGCTGGATAGCGGTCGGCAAACTCAGGGGGAAGCTCAATTGCATCCAGGAGCTCTTGGACACGAGCCTCGCGAACAGCACCTTTAAGGCCAAAATAAAAACTCAGCGGGCGCCCGATAATAGTGCGGATGGTTTGGCGAGGATTCATCGCCACGTCGGCCATCTGATAAATCATCTGGATATCGCGCAACTGTTCACGGGTGCGTTTATTTTGCCTAGTGGGTAGTCCACTTCCAGCAAATGACACCTGCCCGAGCCGGGCTGGCAGCAATCCAGTCACCACCCGCGCCAACGTAGATTTTCCTGAACCGGATTCACCAACGATAGCCAATGTATGGCCACGATCTACTGAAATACTAACATCTTTGAGAATGTCGCTGTCGCCATATCCCGCCGTAATATCTTCGGCTTTCAGCAGTGGTATTTCGGCGGGTTCAGCCGCTTCATGCTGAACCATGCGCACTGACAAAAGTTCTTTGGTGTAAGGTTCTTTAGGGGAATAGATAATTTGTTCAACCGCCCCCATTTCCACCATTTCACCATGGCGCAACACCATAATGGCATCCGCCACCTGTGCCACAACTGCCAGATCATGCGTAACGTAGAGCGCCGCGACATTGGTTATCCTGATCGCATGCTTGATCGCCGCTAGCACGTCGATCTGGGTCGTCACATCCAGCGCGGTTGTCGGCTCATCAAAAATAATCAGGTCCGGGCGCGGGCACAGCGCCATCGCAGTCATTACACGTTGCAGCTGCCCGCCGGAAACCTGATGCGGATAACGATCGCCAATGGTCTCGGGGGATGGCAGGCCAAGTGCGTCAAACAATTCTATTGCGCGTTCTTTGGCTTCTTTACGTGTGGCGAGTCCATGTTCAATCGTGGACTCGATTACCTGATCAATCAGCCGGTGCGCTGGGTTGAACGAAGCGGCCGCCGACTGCGACACATAACAGACTTCTTTCCCGCGCAAGGCGTTCAACCCCTTACGGCCGACCGGTAAAATATCCCGACCATTCAGAATAACTTTGCCCCCGGAAATTTCCAACTGACCACGACCGAGGCCCATGGTCGACATGCCGATAGTGGATTTACCAGCACCGGATTCCCCGATCAGCCCCAGCACCCGGCCCTTTTTCAATGTAAAGGACACGTTCTTGACTATCGTTATTGCGGGGGTCGTACCGGCAACCGTAATTTTCAGATCTTCTACGGTCAGTAATGTTTCATCATGCATCTTTGCCACCTTTCAGACTGGTGGTGCGGTTCAGCACCCAATCGGCAATGAGGTTCACGGAAATCGCAAGCAGCCCGATGCACCCAGCCGGAATCAATGCCGCCGGAATTCCAAAAATAATACCGTCTTTGTTTTCTTTGACCATGCCGCCCCAATCGGCCTCCGGTGGCTGAATTCCCAGCCCGAGAAATGACAATGCCGACAGGAATAGTACCATAAAGATAAACCTTAACCCCAGCTCGGCGACCAGTGGCGACAAGGCGTTGGGCAGAATTTCACGGAAGATAACCCACAAACGCCCTTCGCCGCGTAGTTTGGCTGCTTCGACAAAATCCATTACGGCAACATCCACGCCAACTGAGCGGGTCAAACGAAAGACACGGGTGCTGTCCAATATCCCCATTACCAGTACAAGTACCAGAATACTCGCAGGCAGAACTGATAGGGTCACCAGCGCCAGAATCAAGGTAGGGATTGCCATCATAAGATCCACCAACCGAGACAAAACCTGATCGAACCAACCGCCAAACGCTGCGGCGCTCAACCCCAGAAACGTACCCAGACTAAACGAAAGTAGAGTGGCCAGCGCTGCAATTGACAGGGTCGTGCGAGCGCCAAACATTAGCCTGCTGAGCAGATCACGCCCCAACGTGTCTGTGCCCATCCAGTGAGCTATCGACATCGGCTCCCACACATCTCCAACGATTTCAGTCATTGAATAAGGTGCCAGCCATGGCGCACCAACCGCCATAACGACAAACAGGCTGGTTGAGATCAGGCCGATCATAGCGCTGAGTGGAATATTTTTGAACATAACTGTTATCACCTATTTCGGATGCCGCAGGCGCGGATTTGTCAGGATCGACGTGATATCGGCGATCAGGTTTAAACCAATGAAAATAGCGGCAAATATCAGGCCTGTGGCCTGCACCACAGGGACATCACGCTTAGAGACGTGATCGACCAAATATTGTCCCATGCCCGGATAAACAAAAATCACTTCGACAACGACAACACCGACGATCAGATAAGCCATGTTCAGCATGACCACATTCACAATCGGCGAGATAGCGTTGGGCAACGCGTGCCGCCGGATGATTTTGAAGGATGACAGCCCCTTCAGTTCCGCGGTTTCAATATAGGGCGACTGCATTACATTCAGAATAGCCGCCCGGGTCATCCGCATCATATGCGCTAGAACAACGAGTGTCAGCGTGATCGCGGGTAAGGCAACTGCCATCAACCGTACACCTAATCCCATGCCATCATAAACCGTCGCCACGGACGGAAAGACTGGGAATTTTACAGCTAACAAGTATATCAAAGCATAACCAACAAAGAACTCCGGCAGAGAAATCGCCGCCAGCGTAGAGGCCGAAATTAGCTTGTCCGGCCAACGATTGCGGTACTGCACGGCCACTAAGCCTAGAAGAATGGCTAAAGGAATCGACAGGATTGCAGCAGTAATCGCCAGAAACAAAGTATTCCATAGGCGGGATAACAACGCTTCAGAAATATCGCGCCCATTGGTCAATGCTGTTCCCAGATCGCCTTGGATTACGCCTCCCAGCCAGCTCATATATCGGCCAAACGGAGGTTCGTTCAGGCCCATCTGTTCGCGTAAGTTCGCTAGGGCTTCGGGGGTTGCTGATTGCCCCAATATATTTTGTGCTACATCTCCTGGCAAAATTTCGGTGCCGACAAAGATCAGAACCGAAACCGCAAGAAGCAACAACAGGCTCAGCGCAATGCGCTGAGCTACCATTTTTATCATCGCTAAGATCATGACTTAGGCCTTCAGCCAACACTTGATAGTCGCAAATCCATTCATCATGTTCTGGCTCGGGTCATCATACCAACCTTCAACCTGGTTGTTCGTGCCTTCAACCCAGTTTGCAAACATCGGACACAAGAGACCGCCGTTATCGCGTACTGAGACGCCCATCTCACGGTAGATTGCCTTCCGGTTGCCCGTGTCGGTTTCACTGCGTGCCTTCAACAGGTTGGCGTCAAACTCGCTATCAAAGAACCTAGTATCGTTCCAATCTGCATCAGAATGGTAAGCGGTGGAATACATACCATCCTGCGTCGGTCGCCCTCCCCAATATGAGGTGCAGAAAGGTTGCTTGTTCCAGACCTCAGACCAATAACCGTCATTTGGCTCACGTTGGATCTCGATATTGATACCAGCCGCTGCTGCCGATTGCTGGAACAGCTGGCAGGCATCTACAGCGCCTGGAAAGGAAGTGTCGGCAGTCCGCAGAACAACCGGCCCTTCATGCCCCGAAGCTTTGAAGTGCTCCGCTGCTTTTTCAGGATCATACGTGCGCTGCTCAATGTCGTCCGAGAACAACGGATAGGCCGCGTTGATTGGCATATCATTGCCCAGAGAACCGTGGCCAAACAGAATTTTCTCGACCATCTGCTCGCGATCCATGGCATATTTCAGCGCTAGGCGTAGGTCGTTATTGTCAAATGGTGCCGTGTTTGCATGCATCAGGAAGGCATAATGGCTGCGCCCGCCCGCCGAGTGCACGTTAACATGCGGAACACGTTCGATCAGACCGGCCACTTTGGGTGGTATACGGTTAATCATATGAACTTGGCCGGACTGCAAAGCGGCCACCCGTGCGGTATCATCGGAAATAATTGTCATTTCAATGGAGTCAACATGTCCGCGACTATCGTCAAAATAACCATCGAATTTTTCAAATGCATAGCGCACACCATGATCGACTGACACCAACTTATATGGGCCGGTGCCGACACCGGCACCCGGAGCGTCCACGCCGCCATTCGGCTGGATCACCAGATGGTAATCCGACATGATGTAAGGCAAATCTGCGTTGCCTTCTTTCAGGGTAATAATCACGTCGTTGCCACTGGCATTGATGGTATCAACAGAACGCAATTGACCCAGCGCACCGGATTGAGACTCTTCACCTGCATGACGTTGCAGAGTGGCGACAACATCGGCAGGGGTCAGAGTTTTACCATCATGGAATGACACGCCCTGACGAATGGTAAATGTCCAGGTTTTGGCGTCCGCGGACCCAATGACTGCTGTGGCCAGACGCATGTCTAGACTACCGTCCACAGCGACCTCAACCAGCGTATCGCCAAAATGCTTGAGAACCATAAACGTAGCTTCATTTGCGGCGAGTGCAGGATCAAGACTATCAGTCGACTGTCCGCCGGACATGGCAATTCTTAGCGTGCCGCCTTTTACCGGACCTGCCGCCATCGCCGCCTGTCCCATCAGGCCGGTAGCCAAAGCTGTGGATGCGCCTAATGCAGCGGCGCGGCCAAGAAAAGCTCGCCGATCCATACGCCCCAAGACCGTCAGGTCAGCTAGAAATTTAAGTTCGTCTTTCATGATACTCTCCTCATCATGTCGTTTCGCGCAGCCAGCCCTAGGGCTGCATCAACGCGCAATGTTGTCTTGCATTGTCTTTTCAAAGATCAGTTCGCCGTTCTCGAAGGCTTCAAGCTTTTGCACGATGTAAAACTCGTTTTCCTTAGCCCACATATGCGTTTTCACCCGGCTGCTAACATTCCAGTCACCGCGTGCCAGCCCTCGGTTCCAGATCATTTCGACACGGGCCGATGCCGGGTTATCACGCTCTATCTCCCAGGTTTCCGACACGTCACTTTGAGTGATCAGGCCGCTTTCCACGTCTTCCTGCCGACCGTGATCGCCCGAAATCACCAACGTAATCTTTCCAGTGTCCGGATCTTCGTGGCGCTGCTTATTTTCGACTGCTTCCTGCAGGGTACGATAAGCTCGGGGTTCGGTCGCTATCGGTGATGCAAAGCTGCATTCATCACCCGCACTCAAAGGGCGGCTAGGTATTGTCAGCCGTCCTGCTTTCAGCGTCAGCGCAAAGTTTTGCCCTTCCGGCCAGCAATAAGGCCAGTAGCTGGTCGATACAGCAACCCGCAGCCGGTGACCGGCCGGTAACCGGTAAGCCGTTTGGTCCAGGTCCAAAGACACATCATAGTTGATCTCTGGCTCCAAATCACGGGCAGTGTCAAACCCGTCCCGGTGGCGCAGGTTCAGCATTCCGGTGCTGATCAAAGCAGAAGTGCCTTCGGGACTGACATCACACAGGCGCACGATCAACTGGGCCCGCGGCATATCCGAGGAAAGGACCAAGTTGACGGCAGGCGCCCCAAGTATGTCCTGGTCTTCACTCGTGGAAACGCTATCAAAACAAGCAGATAACGCGTCATCGTGGCTTTGTTCTTCCGGCAGTTCGCCAGGACCAAACCCAAAGGGGAAATATTCACCAAAGTTTTGTCCACAGGCCATGTCGGAGCTGATCCGGGTTGCAAATTTTCCGGCGAGCCCTAGAGTTCCGTCCCCAAACTCAAACGCTTGTGATGTAATCCGTTTCGACGGCCATACATCTTCAGTAACCCAGCGACCAGGGCGATAATCCAGACCCGGATCGGGCACAACGCTGTCCATCACATAGGCACAGTAGGCAGGGTCTTTGTCGACACCATTATCAATACCTTTCAACCAGTGATCCCACCAGCGTACGGCTATGTTCAGGTAGTCAATCGATGGTCCAATGGTGCTGATATGGGGGTATTTGTGGCTCCAAGGCCCTGCAATAGCTTTGACCGGGGCACTTAAATTCGCGGCCAGATGGGACATTGTGTTCCGATAGCCGTCATGCAACCCGCCTAATGTCAGAACTGCGGCCTTGATTGCACTGTAATCCTCACAAACAGAACCGTGTTTCCAATATGCGTCCCGGTCAGAGTGGCGAGTCCAGTCACGCCCAAGGAATGGGGTGTTGTGCAACCGGTCCAGCCAAGTATCTCGCCATGAGTCTCCCACCAGCGCCGGATCTGGGGGCATGGAGAACCAAGATGTCGATGTTGCCGCCCACCCGATGTTTTCACCTAACTGGATGCCGCCTTTGTAGTGAATGTCATCAGCAAACCGATCCACAGTGGACCCGATCGAAATCACCGCTTTCAGGGCAGCAGGCGCACGCGCCGCAATCTGCAGGCCGTTGAACCCACCCCAAGAAATACCTTGTATCCCGACATTACCATCACACCAGGGTTGACGCGCAATCCAGTCGATGATTCCAACACCGTCCTGCAATTCCTGCTCAGAGTATTCATCGTCAAACAGCCCTTCGCTGTCCCCGCAGCCACGGCGATCAACGCGTAGGCTGACATACCCGTTCTGGGCAAAATGTCGATGCATCGCATGATCCCGCGCCGCTGTGCCATCAGACTTCCGGTAAGGCAAATATTCTAGAACTGCTGGCAAGGGAGCGCTCTCAGCTCCATCAGGCATCCAGACTCGTGCCGAAAGTCGGGTACCGTCGGGCAGCGCAACCCCCATATCCGGGTATATAGTTACCTTTTGCTCTAAGGGGGGCTTTGACACGACGATTCTCCAACATGGCGTTTCATGCGCCATATGTTCATCGCCTCGATCACCAAACAATTACGCTTGTTTACGCTAATTTGGTGTGTTTTATACATATTCGCACAAAGTAGCGTAATATGGCGGGTTGACGGAAGCAAAATGACAAACTTTTCACAAAATTTACGTACTCTTTGCAAAACCCAACCCTCCGTTTCAAAAATTTGCCGCGAAATCGGGCTGAACCGGCAGCAGTTTGAGCGTTATTTGCAAGGTAGCTCTGTACCTTCTAGCCACAACACATTTCGCATCGGTCAGTATTTCGGCATCGACGAGCAAAGCCTTTTTCAATCCCCTGACCAGTTCAGCGCCGCACGCGCCGCAATGCCAAACGACCTGTCGTCATCGTCGCTGTTTAACGATCTCTTTCCCGGCAACTTGGCTGTACTAAGAAACTATATTGGTCTGTATCACACGCATTTTGTGAATATGACCTGGCCCACATTTGTGCAGCGCGGCTTATGTCTTGTGACAGAGGAAAACAGCAAGATTGTCACCCACTATATTGGGCGGGTCACGGACCCTAAGTCCAACCAAATCTTCCGATCCAGATTTCGCGGCATGTTGTCTATGCAGGGTGATCAATTGTTTCTTCTGGAAAGAGGCTCCCGATCATCAGATGCTCTGGCGCAAACAATCCTGTTGCCCCCAGAGCGGCACAGTTCTGCCTATATTTCCGGACTAACATTTGCGATGGCTTGGCGTCCTCACCGGGCACCGTTCAGTTCGCGCACAATCTGGAAACGCCTGCAAAACCGATTTGACTATCGCACCCCGATCAGCCAATGCGGCCTTATTGAAGCTGGCAGCCGCTCCCTAGATCCTGTCATACGCAGTTTTTTTGCAGACAACACACGGAATTTTTTGGAACTTTAATACATTTGTTGGTGGTCTCAGACGAATTCGAACTGGCATCAGCAAGGACAGTACTGCTCTCCTTTATGCCACGCCGAGACCGCGCCATTCGGAAAAAACAGCAGTGCAGTTGAGGTTGGCGCGTGCGTAAAATTGGTTGAAGTGATTAGATAGGAGGGCAAACGGCGGCAGTGAATTCTCCGCCCGATTGTTCGTGTAGTGAACAGTTTCTTATCGATCAATATTGCCGTTACCTTCGGCGAGCCAAAGCGGTTCATTGATTTTCTTAAGAATTTCAGCACTGCTTTACGATCACAACGCTTCCTACACTTCAGCGGCAATCAAACCAATGCGCATTACATTCGTCATGTCGCTGCCGAAGGATTTTTTGCTCTTTTGACGGAAAGATTGGGGAACCCTTGATGGGCTGGAAATTCAAAATAATATTTCTAAAGTCGACTGGACATCCCAAGATCCGTAGCGCTCAAGCCCAAAAACTTCAGGAACAACTTCAATGGTGGATATTCTGCTCGGGAGTTTGGAAAGACACTGACATAATCTTTTTTCATTGGAAGGGTTATTTTCGATGGTGAGATTAGTGCGCCGGACGCGAGATCAGACCTGACGAGCATTGAGGAGGCTAAGGCAATTCCTGCATTTTGTCTCGCCGCTGAAATTGCTAGCGACATATCACTGATGATCAAACCTAAATCGGAAAACTCCGAAGTGGCGGATCTTGCCTTCTTCCTCCATTCCGACCAGCGGGGCTCGCTGGAATAGCTTGGCCCCCATTTGTTGTGAATCAACATAGCATCAGGAACGTTTTTTAATGTTCCCTCCCGGTCGGAATAGAGCTCCCAAAAGGATGGGCTACACACCGGAACGGCAACATCAGAACAAATCGGTATTTGGCGATAGCCTGCGTAAAATGCTGAACCGTATGTGAGGCGTAAATCAACGGCTTCCCGTTCAAAATCGATTGGGTCTTCTTGAACTCGAATATCAAGTGAGACCCCGGTTTGCGCTCTGAAATTCGACACCCTTGGAAGTAACCATAACTCTGACAATGATGGCAGCACGCTGATGACCAGTTGCCGGGTGCGTTTGTTGCTACGCACAATCTGTGCCGCTTCGGCAAGCTCGCTAAAAGCCCGCGCAAGTTTGGGGTAAATCTCTTCTCCGGCGTCTGTTAGGGAAATTCGATTTCCCTTACGCACGAAAAGTTTCTTGCCCAGATGTTCTTCAAGGCTTTTGACCTGCAAGCTGACAGCAGCGGAACTAACGCCAAGTTCCTGTCCTGACAACACAAAGCTCCCGCAGCGGGCTGCAGATTCGAACGCTCGGAGGCCATTCAATGGAGGTAAATTACGCATACTATCCTATAGGTTTTCTTATGATACCCAATAATTTACCTAGTTGCTCTTGTCTAGGTTTCATTTCAAAAGAGGGAAAACGGAGGATCCCTGATGCATCACTTACTAAATCTAGACATGTACCCGCTGGACCAACCAGAAAGCCGCGAATACGCCGAGTTGGTCGAAATGTGCAAAGTCAGCCTTGCCACCAACGGTATGTTTAATCTTCCGGGATTTTTCCGACCAGGCGTCGCTCAAGCGGCTGCGGATGCTGCGAAGCCAGCAATGGACACCGACTCCTATAAGCATGCTCGACGCCACAACGTCTACTTCCAAGATTCAATGCCCGGCATCGATGATGATCATCCCGCAATGGTCAAGTTCGACACCATGAATCATACACTGTGTGCAGATCAACTGGACGGAAATGCTGTAGTCGATATTTACGAATGGGAACCTTTTGCGGCCTTCCTGGCTGCGACCATGGGCAAAGAAAAGCTTTATCAAATGGACGATAAACTAGCCCGCGTGAACGTGCAGGCCAGCCGCGAAGGCGGAGCGTTAAATTGGCACTTTGACCGTTCTGAATTCACCACAACGATCCTGTTGCAAGCACCTGAGGTAGGTGGTCAGCTTGAATACCGCAAAGACCTGCGCACAGCGGATGACCAGAACTACGATGGTGTTGCGGCCGTGTTGTCCGGTGACGATCCCGAAATCAAGCAAATCATGCCCGAACCTGGTGCCCTGAACGTCTTTTGTGGCGTCAACACCCCGCACCGCGTTATTCCAGTGCAAGGCCCGACAGACCGGATGATTGCGATTTTTGCCTATTTTGACCGCCCCGGTGTCGTGTTTACGGCGAAAGAACAGATGGGCTTTTACGGCCGTACAGCAGCCTAATGCACAATCCAGATTTCTGGGCCTGCACCTAGAAATTCTCTCTCACCTTACAAGGGGTTTGTATCGCCACTATATGAACCCCTTTTTTCTTCGGAATACAGAATGACCCATACCCAGAGTGCCTTTAAAGATGACAGGAAGCTGACCTACCTGAACAGCAAGGGGGCCGATAGGCCACTGATCAGCCCGGTCAGCACCACCGTTTTAGACAAAGCACGCGACTATCGTCTAAGCCGGTTTCGTAAACTGATTGCAGAGCATGATGTGGCTGGGTTGCTGCTCTATGATCCGATCAACATTCGCTATGCTTTCGACAGCTCAAATATGCAGGTCTGGACCAGCCATAACCCTGTGCGCTATGCAATGATCTTGGCTGATGGCCCTGCGATTTTGTGGGAGTTCAAGGGATGTGAGCATCTCAACGATGGTCTACCCGGTATTGATGAAATTCGTACTGCAGTGTCATGGATGTTCATGAGCAAAGGTGACAAAGCTGAAGCAGGTGTAGAAACTTGGGCAGATGAAATCGCAGATCTTCTACGCACGTATGGGGGCGGAAACCGAAGATTTGCGGCTGACAAGCTGGATGGACCTGGATTACATGCATTGGAAGGTCGTGGCTTCACCTATGTCGAGGGCGCTGAACTGACTGAACGCGCCCGCTCAATCAAATCACCAGAAGAAATCGAACTGATGCGTTGGACAATCCGAGTCTGCGAAGCAGGGATGGCCCGCATCTACGAGCATTCGGTTCCTGGTGTCACCGAGCGGGAACTCTGGGCGCATCTGCACTTTGAAAATGCGCGGTCTGGTGGTGACTGGCTAGAGACCAAACTGTTGACTTGTGGGCCAAACACAAACCCATGGTATAAAGAATGCTCCGATCGGGCCTGCCAAGCCGGAGAAATGATCTCTTTTGATACGGATATGATCGGTCCCTACGGCTATTGTGCCGACCTGTCACGTAGCTGGACCTGTGGTTATAGCACAATGAACGACACACAAAAGCGGGTCTACGGGACCGCTCTTGAGCAGATCAATCATAACCTCGACATCCTGAAACCAGGCATGACCTTTGCCGAGTATAACGCCAATAGCTGGCGCATTCCGGCGCAGCACATCGATTATCGCTATTCCCTTGCGGTACATGGGGTGGGCATGGCTGATGAATGGCCAGTCATTCCTCTGCATGTGGATTTTGACGAGACGGCAACTTCGGGAGTTATCGAACCCGGAATGGTGCTTTGCATCGAAAGCTTGGTCGCAGAAAAAGGATCCGAAAGCGTTAAATTGGAAACACAGGTTCTGGTGACTGACACCGGTTTTGAAAGGTTGGATAGTTTCCCTTGGGAAACGGTTTGAGCCCGCCTTTGAAATTTTATTAAGACCGCTGAGAAGAGACACTTTCATGCCTGAAGCCGCTCGTTTATCGCCCAAACACATTGTTACTCTAGACGGCGTTTCGCTGACTTGTGAGCAATTGGTAAGTGCTGCCAAACAAAAAAACAAAGTAACGGTTACCGAGGAAAACATAAATCGGATAGCCAATGGCCGTAAAGTCGTGCAAAGCATCGTGTCTAGCGGCACCCCGGGATATGGAATTACGACCGGGGTTGGATCTCAGAAGGACTTCAAAGTTGCCGCGAAAGACATCCAAGATTACAATCGGCGGCTAGCCCGGGCGCACGCCACCCATGCGGGCGGGGCCGTTCTGCCCAAAAGTCGGGTCCGGGCTGCCCTAATTATTCTGGTCAATGAGTTCTCGCTTGGATTGTCTGGCGTATCAACGCCCCTAGTTCAGTTGATAT
>MAAC01013510.1_pt1 | contig 33573 bp, 29 predicted proteins | sample 1115981 | NCBI WGS metagenome assembly MAAC01 (sample SAMN04961126, study PRJNA320927) | seawater metagenome | isolation source: sample BD02T64 sea water enriched with oil for 64 days | place: USA:Gulf of Mexico | collected 2013-07-27 | reverse complement strand
TGAGGCATTCCAATGGATGATATCTGGCTATATTTATCAATGCCCATCATTTGTGCAACCGTAGGGTATTGCACAAACTGGGTCTGCATAAAAATGATGTGTTACCCCATCAACTTTGTTGGCATTAAAGCTCCCTACCTGGGATGGCAAGGGGTTGTTCCGCGCAGAGCACCACACATTGCCGGTATTCAAGTGGATCTAATGACAACCCACTTAATCAAGGTAGAAGACATTTTTGATCGTATCGACCCAGATCAGATCACTAAAGAACTACAGCCTGTAATGCTGGGTATGATTCAGGAAATTACCGACGAATTAATGACGGCACAAGCCCCCCGTATCTGGGAGGCGCTTCCGGTCAAAATTAAAGACCGCATTTATAAACGCGCAAAAGATGAAGCACCTGAAGTGGTTGCCGCGATGATGGCAGACATTCAAAACAACATTACTGATGTTTTTGACTTAAAAGCGATGGTAATGGATGCGTTTCTAAAAGATCGCAGTATGCTGGTTAAGCTTTTCGAAGAAATTGGTGCCAAAGAATTTAAATTTGTACAAAACTCTGGGCTTTGGTTTGGATTTTTATTTGGTTGTGTACAAATGGTATTGTGGATGTTTTACCAAGAAGCCTGGATTCTGCCTCTCATTGGCATCCTGGTCGGTGGTGCAACCAACTGGTTAGCTATCAACATGATATTTTCCCCCAAACACCCTATTAAAATAGGCCCTTTCACCATTCACGGCTTATTCATTAAACGCCAAGATGAAGTTGCTGTTGATTTTGGACTACTCATCGCACAAGAAATTCTGAATCCAGAAAATATTGTGGATGCCATTTTGAAGGGCCCCTCCTCTGACAAACTTTTTGACCTTATTCAAAAAAATGTCAAACGCACAATGGATGAACAAGTTGGCTACACCAAACCTTTTATCACTCTTGCCATTGGCACAAAACGGTATATTGAAATAAAAAATCAAGCCGTTGCAAAAATCATGACTCAATTGCCCAGCGCGATGCATTTAATCCACGATTACACTGAACAGGCAATGGATATCAACACTACGTTACGCTCGAAGATGACGGAACTAACCCCCGAACAGTTTGAAGCCATGTTACGCCCCGCCTTTGAGGAAGACGAATGGCAATTAGTGGCACTTGGTTGTGTCATTGGGTTTTTTGTTGGTTGGGGACAGTTAGTGTTGATGTTTGGCGGGACTCTATAAGCACTTGCCTAAAATAATAATCACAACCCTGAGAATATGAACGAATAACACAAAAGGCGCCAGTGAATCTACTCTGAATTCACTAGCGCCTTTTCATTTCAATGATACCTAGAATAATCCGTTTATTTCGACAATAACTTCATTAAGCTTTGAGCATGACTCGCCGCCTCGATACCTCGATCGGTCAAATAACCTCCATCAACATGATCTGTTAACCCTTTCTCATATAAACGAACCGCTGCAGCAATTAGCTCTTCGGATGCTTGGTGGGTATGAACTTTGATACCTGTAGCGGTTGACCCCAGGTCAAATTGATTTAAGAGCTTAATTTCTTCTAGTTTTTCAATCGAATTCTTCATAGTTCTCTTAATAGCTCTCTTATTAGTCGTTCTATTATCCTCTACCCGATTACACTAAACCAGGCTCCCGGATAGTCAATTTCTCATAATCAGATAGGGATTGGTAGACAAAAATTGCAGATTCGTTTGATAACCCGCCATAGGTCAAATAAGCCATCACGGTCTAGCTTTCAAGAGAGACGATGCAGCACCGGAATATTGATATATAATTCCTTATATATCAATATATTACACAGGCATAGATACTATCGTTGAAATGGAGTTTACGTCTGACATTTGTAGCCGATCACAAGTAAATTACAGCCAATAGTTTTTATATTAATGAAAAAGCCATTACAAAAAGAGAAAGAAACCCGACTACCCAAGCACCCGAGCGCAAAAAAGGAACACCTTTCACATAAAGTGGCACATAAACCACTCTGGCAATAAAAAACACCGTTGCACTCGTTACGGCAAGCCCTGAATCTTTCTCCAGCATAATCGCCAATATCGCGAGCGTTATAAATATCGGTAAGCTCTCTTTTAGATTGTTTAACGCCCGCTCGGCTCTTGAACCTCTCACCGTTAGTGAGGGGGTATCATCCCTAGAGCCCATCCCTACCGTGACCATTTCACCATTACTTAAACCGGATTCGCTAAAACATAGTATCGATACCAGATAGATTTGTACAACATACAAACCCAACACCAACAAAATTAACGTTAACATATTAACCTCCTCATAAGATGCCACTTATTCAAAAACGGATTTTTCTAATTCATCCAATGCATCGCCCGTATAAACCGCTAAACGCTGCAAACTTGGTGTTGCTGCGCGACACCCTACAAAGCCCATAGATACTTTATCGGAATAGCCAACTATGGTGACATTTAACGCATAGCCATCAAATAATAATGATATTGGGTATAGCGCTTCTAGCTCTGAGCCTTTTAGGTACAATTTTTTCTGAGGAGCTACCACATTAGAAACCACTAAATTAAACAATGGTGGAATCACTTTTCCGATACCTGCCATCTGACTTAACATTAACGGAGCCACCCCCATAAACGAAAATTGATTTAACGCTTTTAACGACATTCCGTGTAATTGCTTTTTCGTTCTGGAGGTGACTGCATTGATAGTTTGAAGTCGATGCTTTGGATCACTTTTATCGGTTTCCAATGGGCATACAAAACCTGCTACAGCATTTCCAGGCTTGCCATCAGGGCGGGGCAGAGCTATCGGAATTGATGCAACCAACGGCTTTTTAGGTAACGCATCAAGTTCTAACAAATAACGCCTTGTAGCAGCACCAAGAACAGCAAGACACACGTCGTTAATGGTGGTTCCCGTCGCTTTACTTAATGCCCTAAATCTCGACACATCATATAACTGTGTTGCAACACGCCGCTGCTGAGTAATGTGTGTATTAAACCGCGTCTGGGGAGTATTCATCGCCGATGACATACCGCCTTCTGGGTTCTCACTCGGCTTGCTCATATGATAAACCGCCTTAGACAACTCAGCAGTAGCATTTGCCTGCTCGCGAATGATATCAAAACTGCGAGCTACGATATTCTTTTCAGCTCCGTCCCCCTTCTTGCCTTTCACTTTGTAATTACTTTCCATTGACCAAGGGCCGTAACCATTACTTGCCAACGGGTCATCAGACAACCATCGGGTAATCATCCCCATAGCTCCCATACCATCAACGGCACTGTGGTGACTTTTGAAATACAGGGCGTAGCGATCGTTCTCTAACCCTTCGATCAAGTGAAACTCCCAAGGAGGACGACTTAAATCTATCGGATGTGAATGTAATCGAGCAACCAAGATTCCAAGCTCTTTCTCCCCCCCCGGATAAGGCAATGCGGAGTGGCGAACGTGATAATCAATGTCAATATTTTCATCCACGTCCCAAGACGAACCAACACCAAACGTTCCTTCTTTTAATTTGCAATTAAAAGGGTAAAGATTAACCGGTGACTTGCTGATGGCGTCATACAAATGTTGTAAATAATGTGGTTCTGCATTTTCAGGTAAGGTGAAAACCATCAAACCTGCAACGTGCATTGGAGTACGCTCTGATTCCATGCGTAGAAATGATGTATCTAGCTGATTTAAATATCCCATTCTGTACTTCCTTACGAATTAATCGGCTACAATTTTAGATCGACTACAACTTTAAATCGACGACAGCGCTATAAAATGTTCAATATTAGTTATTATAAAAGAATCCGGCGATAACGCCTATGCTCTATGTGACCATTGTATTCGTCAATTATGTCAAAACGCCGCGATGTCATACTAGGTACGCTGAGAAAGATCTATCACAATCACGTCCTTTTCAGGGGTTAAACCTGGCCGCCATTTAGCAGCAGCGGGTATCCCGTACTCAAACATTTTTAACATATTCGGCGTTGCATCTAAGAACTCTACAAAAACATCGTTACCCAACGCTTCTATCTGTGTGTACACATAACGAGCACCATCTGGCATATTAATATCACACACTACCTGGTGACCCAGTGCTTTTGCCTGCTCAACCGTCGCACCCATATCATGGCTAAGATAAGCGGTATGGTGTAAGCCAAACCGCTTTTGTTGAAAATACTTTCGATAAGGGGATGGGGCATCATTTGTCTGCTGAATTAATTCAATCTGCATATCACCACGATATGCCAATGCAATATCAACTATTGGTGCGCTTTCTTGCTCCATATAAGTGCAAAGTAATGGTACATTTTTGATCACCGTCCAGGGGCCAACCTGCAGTTGCTGCATCCAAACGTCGACCGCAGAATCAATATCTTCAACAAGATACCCCAACTGGCGAATCGCCCCAAAATTTGAGTAATTATTAGACATAATAGTAAACCCAGTTACCTGCTGTAATTCCACTAAGCGTAACCCTTCATAGCAATGAAGAGTAGTCATTCTTCTTGATTACTACCGATAGAACTGAAACTAATTATTTCAAAAACAAACACACCTAGACTAACAACGAATCCATTCGCCCTCTCTTACACTCATTTAACCTTTCTCAAAAAAATGCTTTAGCAGAAACACCTGCAGTACGAGGCTCTCCATAATAAAAATACGAATCTCCAGAAAAATTAAACTGCTCAAACCCACTGACTTTATATTCTTCATCAGTCATATTTTTGACCCACAGTGCCAGCTCTAAGGGCACCTCTTGATCGGGTATTTCCATCGTTACCCGTCCATTGACCAACCAAAGACTTTTTGCTTTAAAGACGGGTTCATTATCTGTGGCGAAGAAATATTCATCCGTGTAATGCACATCACCTTGTAGCATTACTGGCAGCTGATTCAGATCAAAGTAAAACCGTGCGACACCATTGAACATTAACTCCGGCGCATTAGAGACATCGTTGCCTTGTAGCTCTATTGCACTGGCATCAACTATTTCCGTGATCATCCAATTTATGCCTCCACCTAATTCCCAATGTTCAGCGGATTTCCACATCACATCAACTTCTGCTCCGTAAATCTCAGCATCACCGGCATTATATAAACGTAATGACACAACACCACTATCCACATCCGTTCCACTAGTTTGCAAATCATGCCAGTCATAATAATACAGGGCGCTGTTTATCATCAATTGATTATCTAACCACATGCTCTTTATGCCCACCTCAAACGCATGTACATACTCTTGATCAAACTCATTTAAATTATCAGGGCTCAATGTAAAACCACCAGGAAAACCACCGCTACGATAACTTCTTGTTAGACTTTCATACACCATGACATCTGGGCTTACATGGTATTCTATGCCTACGTTACCCGACCACTCATCGTTGTTAATGGTACCGCTGTTAAGATTTGGTGCCCCGAATGCTAGCAATGAACTACCGCCTTGCCATTTTTTTTGTTCAGACGTAAAACGTAAGCCAACAAATAATTTCCATTGTGAGTGAAGCCAGAATTCTAAGTTTGTAAAAACTGCATGAGAACGACTGTCTTGATCATTGCTCACCGATGCGACCATACCCTCAACAGTTAAATCTGCCACGTCGGCAGTCTGTAAACCACGCACTTCGTCTTTGGCGTAATAGGCACCTACCATCCAATAATAGCGATCATTACTCTCATTACTCACTCGTATCTCTTGAGAAAATGCAGTTGTTTCATCATCGTATAACATATCGATAAATCGAAACGGTGATGCATCAGAATCTTGAGGTTGATAACGTTCAAAATATTCATAACCTGTCACGGAGGTAAACGTTAGCCCAGAAAACTCTCCATTGATTTCTAGCGAGCCTCCTCGAAATTTATTATCTAATCGGCCCTTCGTACTGTAATCACCATGGTAAGGATTATTATCCGGATCATAATAACCACCCTTATTAATACAGCTCCCTTCCGCTCTATCCCCGGCCGCCACTTCAGGACACGGATCAACAGTAGGATTATCTTTATCTATTGTCGCCAAATGCTCATAAGCAACCTGTCCAGATTTATCGCGACCACTATGCATACTAAGTGACACATCAACATCATCACTCACTTCCCACAAAAACGAAAAACGCCCATCAAACTTATCTTGCTCTCCAAAGTGACTATCATCGTCCAATCGGTTTTTTTGATAACTGTCTAAACGCTGACGAGAGCGCATTGCAAAACGTACTGCTAATGAATCCGATATGGCTCCATTAGCCATCGCATCAAACTGATAGGTTTCATAACTACTGTATTCAGCAATAGCATAAGCTTCTGAATTAAAGGATGCAGGGTTACTGATAAAGTTAATGGCACCCGCAGTGGAATTTCGTCCGTACAGTGTTCCTTGTGGGCCTTTTAACACTTCAACACGTTGCATATCAAAAAGCTGAAAACCCATCATCGTGTGATACGGTAATGCTACCTGATTAAAGTAAACCGCCACCGCTGGGTTTTGGATCGACGTGAAATCATTAAAACCCATACCTCTAATTGAAAACAATGGATTGCTTCCTGCTACCGTGGGCCTGGCATAAACCCCTGGTGTAAACTGTGCAATCGTTAAAGGTTCAGAAATCCCATAAGACATTAAATCATCACCATCCAATACGGTGATACCAATAGGTACGTCCTGAACGGACTCCTCACGTTTCTGGGCAGTAACAACAATAAACTCCGTAGAACCCTCTTCTTCCAATATACCTGTTTCAACAGCTCCTATTCCATTTGACGCTAATGCAACAAAAATAAACACCGCACAAGAAAGCCTAATAGAAAAAGGCAAACAGGATTGATAACGAGAGAGATCAGGTGCGAGCATGAATGACCTATATAATATTTATTGTATAAAGCGCCATTGTACCAAGTACACAACAACAACGCTTAATACAATATAGACGTCATTCCCGGTCAGGTGCTTTTACCAAAGCTAAAAATGCAATTAAATCCATTTTATTCCCTTCAATATCAATATCTCCCGATGCAAATGCTGCGAGTGGATTACGTATCTCACTGACAATTTCTTTCCATAATGATGATTGCATTGTCACCGTTATATCCGCATTATTTTGAAGGTAATTTTGTACCTCAACAACGCCGTTCCTCAATGTTAATGAGTACTGCTGCTTCACATCAGGAAAGTTAAAGTTAACCACACGACGAAGGCTACCCGCCTTTTCAATATTTAAATTAACTGCCATCGATTGAAAGATACCTGCTAACGGTAAACTGTGTACCATATGTTTCTCTGGGTTAACGGGTATTCCAGCTCTAAAGTCATTATCTAATTCTAGCGCCTGTGTTAAATAGTAATGACGCGCATTAGGGTTTGATTGCATCTCCCCCAACGATACTAAACTTTCTTTACGTAATGATTTTACTGCAGTAATTTTATCGCCCAAAACCATCAAATGGTCCGTTAACTCTAATGCCCATTGCCATTGCTTTTGTAATACCGCTGTTTTAGCTTTTTTTAATAACATGTCACTACCTCCCGCTAGATCAGCAATACGCTGTGCTTTTTCTAATGGTGGTAATGGGTTTAAGGTTGTTGAATTTCCATCGAACCAACCCAAGTAGCCTGTAAAGATAGAGCGTACAGACCAATCAACCTGTCCATAAAATTCTTGGAGAAAAGGTGACCGAACCAAGTCATCAGGAAGCTTTACTTTTACAACAATTTCATCGGGTGTTAAACCACGATTCATCCAATAAACCGTTTGATCATGAACAAACTGAATGCCGTCGCGATAATCCCTTAACGTGTCACCAATAAAAACCTCACCCTGCAATGGACGAGTATGAGAGGGCACTAAAAATTCTGGCTTTAACTGACGCATTTTATCAATGCTTTTTGCCCACGCTAACACATCCCGATGTAACGTCCCGCGAATGGTATAGAGGTTAGGAAATGTTTTATAAATATTATCCCCTGGTAGCAGCACTCTTTTCTCGGGAAGCCAAACAAAAATTTGGTCATTCGTTTCACCAGGAGCATGTTCTAACACCATATGAATCCCCGCAACCGTTACATCCAAAGACTGACGAAACGTTTTGGTGGGTCTCAACACATCTAATCGTGAATCTGGACCAATACCCAAGTGAGGGCCAATGCCCGCATTTTCCAGCGCAGCACCCTCTAAGTGTGAACCAAACATACGCGCACCCCGTACACTCACAATGGGTCGAATAACATTAACCACTCGATCGATATAAAAAGAGGTAGTGTCATGGGCATAAACATCGATAGCGTTGCCCTCTGAGAACGCACTAGAACCAAATACATGGTCAGCATGATTGTGTGTGTAGATAATGGCTTTTATCGGTTTCTCGGATATCTTTCGAAAAGCTTGCTTTACCTCCTCCGCCTCCTCCAAGGTCTCCATGGTGTCCACAATCACAAGGCCATCATCGCCTTCCAACATAATTGAATTAGCTAAACCATAGCCTACTGCCACCCAGACCCCATCAGTAACCTTAATGACTTCTTTTCTAAACTCCTGAGTATGCTCTGCCAGGCTCCTTTGCTGCTCCACTTCTATATCAACCACCTCCACTTCGGGTTTACCGCAACCCGAGAGCACCAGCAAAACCACTGCCAGTATCCAAGCCCTGAGTCCAACACACCGATTTATCACTAACAAAACGAAGTTTCTGAGAATAGTCATACCAAGAGCCTCCACAGCTTTCTTACCAACGATATGTTTAGGCTATACTTGCCAGTAACATTCTTCAAATTGATATTTTATATCTATTACATTCATGAAGCTTAATTTACGATCCATTGATCTCAACCTTCTCATTCTGTTTGATGCCCTAATGATAGAAGGCAAGTTATCACTAGCAGCAGAAAGGTTAAATATGACCCAACCTGCTGCCAGCAATGCATTGCAGCGACTGAGGCTAACGGTTAACGATGCACTATTTGTTCGTACCCGTAACGGCATGATTCCAACACTAAGAGCCAAAGAGCTGCATAAGCCAATACAGCAAGCATTACGGTTGATAGAAGATGGGTTCAGCGCTGACAATCCGTTTGACCCCAATAGCAGCGAACAGGTATTTACCATCGCCGCCACCGATTATGGTGAAACCGTATTACTCAACCGGTTGATGACAGCAACACAAAATAATCGTGCTATTTCTTACATCATGTCCCGCAATCCAGAGAACAACCATGCAAATCTATTAGCCCAGGGAGAGCTTGATCTCATTATTGACTACCAGGTGATACAGGATAACAACCTCTGCCATGAATGCGTCACCCTCGAAGAGGTTGTTATTGTTGTTGATAAGAATCACCCTCGAATTAAAGCGCAATGCTCCATCGCCCAATACTTTGCAGAATACCATGTGGTTTTACCACAGCGTCAGCCAGAGATCCGTCCACTAGAAACACTGGTAAACGACAGCATCATCAACGACACATTAAAACAACGAAACATCGCGGCTCAAGTGACCCATTTTAGTGCAATGCCACCCTTGATTTGTGGTACGGACTTAGTTGCTGCTATGCCTAAACGCCAAGCGGAAATGTTCAAAGAAGCATTTAATCTACACTTAACGCCATTACCGTTCTCATTGCCTCCTGTTTCTCTCTATCAGACCTGGCACACCACAAGGGGCAACGACCCAGCCTTAACATGGCTACGAAAAATACTGATAAGTCTATTATCAACATAGCTTTTAAAATAAAAAGATCGCTCTTGGTGTTTGAAACAAAGGCCAAGCAGTGTCAGAATCGCCTCCTTTAAAAAGGCAAAACGATAAAACGCAACAATGGAGCTGTTACACGTGGATAATTTCTGGTCAGATCCCTGGTTATATATAAGTATTCCGATTATTTGCGCACTGGTAGGCTGGGGAACCAACTCTCTTGCAATCAAAATGGCGTTCAAACCGCTTAATTTTGTAGGCATCCCCCCCTTTTTAGGTTGGCAGGGTGTTATCCCAAGAATGGCCGATAAAATCGCTCGTGATACCGTAGACACCATGAGCGAAACACTGCTGGACCTTGATGAGTTATTCGGCAAACTTGATTCGAAACGGATTATCGAAGAAGTTGAACCGATCATGCCAGAGATGATCGAAACCATTATTAATAAGGTCATGCTAGCAGAGGCTCCAAAAGCCTGGGAAGCATTACCCGTTGCCATAAAAAAGCGCATCTATAAGAAAATCCAAAGTGAAGCTCCTGATATCATCACAACGATGTTAGAAGCGTTCCAAGAGAACATTGAAGACGTTTTTGATGTTCGCCATATGTTAATCTCCAACCTCGTTTCAGATATAGAGGTTCTCTGTAAAATATTTGAAAAATCCGCCAGCGAGGAGATGAAATTCATCGCTAAGTCGGGAATTTATTTTGGTTTCTTATTTGGTATCGCCGAAATGTTCTTGTGGTTGTTCTACCCCGAAAGCTGGGTACTTCCTGTCGGTGGAGCCTTAGTCGGATACCTCACCAATGTTCTTGCATTAAAAATGATATTTGATCCAAAGCAACCGAAAAAAATTGGCCCCTTCACTATCCATGGGTTATTTTTCCGTCGCCAAGATGAAATTGCGGTAGAGCAAGGTATGCTAATCGCAGAAGAGATTTTTAACCCAGAAAAGGTTGCCGCTGCGGTATTAAAAGGCCCATCTTCTGACAAACTATTCAAATTGATCAATAAACACATGCAAGAGGCGTTTGATCAGTTTTCTGGATATGCCAAACCCCTTGTTTTAATGACGGTTGGTACTGAGCGTTATATCGCCATCAAAGAAAAAGCCATTGAAGAAACTATCGATTCATTAGAAGATTCCATGAAACACCTACACGCCTATGTAGAAGAGGCCATGGATGTCGAAAACACGGTAATAGAGAAGGTGAAATTGCTATCACCCGAACAGTTTGAACGCATGATACGCCCGATTTTTGAAGAAGACGAGTGGATGATGACACTCGGTGGTGGGGTACTTGGATTACTGGTGGGCTGCTTTCAGTTCTTTATCGTTTTTGGTGGTGGCTGAAGTCGCTTGAGTCGCTTGAGTTATCATTTAGGAAAATATACAGCATACCAAGGAGGGCATATTTTGAAACGTCATATCTTCGTCAAATCATCTATAACCGTAGTAACTCTGATCACACTTTTCGCATTCACTTCAATATATCAATATTTTTATGAAGATTTATCTACTTTCAACAAGGCCAGAGAAAAAAGCACCCAAAAATCATCTCCAGAACTTTACTTTCAATCCTCCCTCGGCCTTACTCGCTACCAAAAATTTGGTAAAAAAGAACAACCTACCGTTATACTTATCCATAGCTTTAACGGATTTTTAGAATCATGGAACCCCAATATAAAACCTCTTGTTGATGCTGGCTTTCAGGTTATTTCTTATGATTTATGGGGCCGCGGCTTATCATCAAGGCCCAGAACTGAATTATCATTATCCGTTTTTAGAGACCAGCTACACCAGTTAATGCTTTTTCTTAACATCAAAAAAGCGCATTTAATCGGAGCGTCCTTTGGTTCCGTCATTGCCAGCGATTATGCTCTTAACCACCAAGATAATGTTGTTAGCTTGTCACTACTCGGTCCCGCGGGCTGGCCTAAAGACGGTGACAACACGACTAAACTACTCAAGACACCCCTCATTCCAGATCTAGCATTCCACTACTTTGGTAAAGAAATTCTTAAACCCAAAGTGGAAGATTATTTGTATTTCCGTCAAGAGAATCAATGGGTCATTGACCGCTGGGATGAATTTGCTCAGTATCCTGGGTTTAGTCGCTCATTATTATCAACCTTACGACAATCCCCTGTTCGCGATTATACTGAAGGCTGGGCAGCCCTAGGCCGAACGAACATACCCATAACCTTTATCTGGGGAAAACAAGATATTAGCTTCCCCTATAGCAATGCGGAAAAAGCGACAAAATTATTACCACGCGCAAACATCATTGCAATTGAAAATGCTGCACATTGGGTAAATATAGATCAAGCACAACAAGTTAATGACGCATTATTGTCTTTTCTATCGCAATAACGCTATTATTTCTGGTCATCTAAAAAGGAGATTTTTACAATGGAAATACGAACAGCTTCCCCCGATGATAACGGCGATATCAGCCAACTTATGTACAGTTCCGGTATCGAGTTATATGATTTTATTTTTAAAACCTCCGATAAAACAGCTATTGATTTCATTCATTATGAGTTCTTATCGGGCCAAGGCTTTTGTGGTTTCAACAATGTCACGGTGGCAATAAGTGATAACCGTGTTATCGCCACCGGTTGTTTTTTTGATGGAAACGTCGTTAATAGTCTTATCTGGGGCACGGTAAAGAACATTTTTTCTTTTTATGGGCCCATCAAAGCCATCACCATGTTGGCGAAAATGCGCCATACCAGCAGCGTAATGCGAGTACCCCGAAAAAATGAAATATACCTTTCGAACTTTGGAGTGGACACCAGCCTTCGCGGCACAGGTATTGGCAGTAAGATGATCGAACATCAGCGGATTATCGCAACAGAAAATGGATACAAAATACTTTCGTTAGATGTTGCGGATAACAATCCACGGGCGGAATCACTTTATACGCGTTTAGGATTTAAGGTGGTTCGTGAAAAAGTCTTCCCGAAAGAAAATGCCAATATCCCTCTCACAAAGGAAATGAAATTGGCACTATAAGTTACTCGAACAGCTTAGATTTGCTGATAGCCTACCAAGGGCTAGCGACATTAGCAGCTGTCGCAGCCCTTTTGATAATAAGCGTTACTAACGCATTCAGCTCACTAATAACTTGCCTTGAGGGTTTAATGTCGCCAGTGCCTTAGCTTGAAGTAAGGCAAGAACCAATATAATAAAAGCCACACCCGCCAACATCATACTCCCTAACGCTGAAAACACTCCTGGCAGCTCAATCAGGAGTATAGCGGTACCCAGTACCCAGCCAAGATCAGCAATAATAATACCCTTCACTAAGGTTTGGTTAATCACCGGTCCTGAAGATACCCAAACAAGGCTTGTCGCCCACAAAACAAGTGCAACGCCTACCCCCTGTAATATCCAGGGTGCCACGTCCCCCATGGCCTGGGCAATTGCTGTGCTAAACAACAACAAATCCACAGCGCACATGATTGAAAATACACTGTTTACTCGTAACGCCGCCTTTAATGAGATAGATTTCATAACAATTGCCCTTCTGAGGATAAATAAGTCTGTTGGTGAGGTTAATCATGCACCTTCGGGGTTATGCTCTCAATTACCTCTGAGGTAATATCTACTCCTCCAATACCCGCTAAAATAACCCTGAGTTGGCAGATTCACACAGGAACATCCACAATGACCGCATTTGGCTCCATCTTAAAAGAACTAAGACAACAAAACCGGCTTAGCCAAATGGCATTGGCGTTGAATGCTGAGGTATCCACTCGACATATCAGCTTTATGGAAAATGGTCGATCAAAACCCAGCCGGGAGATGGTGCTACATCTATCTAACGTGATGGATGTTCCCTCTCGTGATGCCAATCTATTATTAACGTCCGCAGGTTACAGCCAAGAATTTACCCAACATGATCTATCCGATGAAAGCATGAAGGATGTACGAGAAGCCCTTACCTATATGCTTGATGCCCATGCTCCGTACCCTGCCATTGTCATTGATAGTCACTGGAATCTGTTGATGGCGAATCAAGCGCAAATGGCATTAACATATTACTTCATCCAACATGGCGCTGATTTCCCTGAAACAAACAACATAATGGAACTGTTTTTCCATCCAAAAGGTTATCGCCGCTTCGTGACCAACTGGGAGTATGTAGGTATTTTCCTGCTACGCCGTTTATATCACGAACACTTGGCAGGAGCGCGTTGCGACCAGGAAAATACGTTGCTAGAAAAAATACTATCAATGCCAGATATTCCAACTGATTGGAAAACACGAACAATGGATTTTGGCACTGCCCCAATGATTAAAGTTAACTTTTCCATTAGTGACAAACACTTCTCATTATATTCCACCATATCTACCTTTGGAACCGCAGTAGACGTCACCTTACAGGACATCCGATTAGAACATTACTTACCGGGCGACAAAGCCACACGGCTTTTCCTTGAGGATTTGCCTGCTACCTCTCTGGGGTAAAGGTAACTCATAGTCTATAATTTTGGTTATATCTCACCATCTTTAGCACGCTAGTTGTGACGAAGCCTACCCTGCCAGACTCTTTGTATTTCAATAAGAAAGAATACCAGTAAATCTGCCCCATCCCCTTTAATAATAATCTCCTAATGGTTAAGGTGCTAATTTGAAAAAAACGACGCTATCATTATCAACAATGCATTGCTTAACGCATTCTTGATAAACCCAGATATTATTGAGGCCTTCACAACTAAAAAAGGCAGTAACAACGACTCGATTAGGTCACTGTTACAGCAAAAAGGACATCGACAAGAACTTATGGCTAACCCATTAAAAACAAAATCCCGGCTAGCAATCACTCTGTCTCGGTATGTCATCTTAATGGCATTTATCATAGGCATTGCACTTAGCTCGGCGCAAGTCATTTATGATTTCACTAGCCAAGATGAAGAGCTCGATGCCACAATTCAAGAAATACAAAAATCCAGCCTACCCTCCGCCATCCGATCCGTTACAACGCTAGACAAGTCTCTAGCCAATGAGATTGTTGTAGGTTTGTTAAAATACGAATTTATTGAATCTGCTGAAATAACCGATGAACTTGGAATAACCCTTTCAAAGAGCAGCAAACATATTTCAAAAACAAAAACTTCATGGTTAACTGGCCTTATTGGGGGGACACGAAAAACCTATATAGAAAACTTATCAAATCCAATATATTCAAACATTCCTCCTGGAAAATTAACAATCGTCATCAACGTCGATAAATTTCTTGAAACATTCTATAACAGATCAAGTTTTGTCATTATTTCCGGCGTCTTACGAAATATCGCACTATCCATTGCGTTACTATTAATATTTTTCTCATTAATAACCAAACCTCTAGAAAATCTCGCAAAGACGTTTAAGTCTATTGATATAAATAGCAATAAAGAGCTCTCTGTTAGCAAACGCCATCAACACAATGAACTTGGCGCACTAAGTGACGCAGGAAACTATTTTTTATCTCGGGTCAACGAGCTTATTTCTGAAAAAACAAAAACACAAAAACGCATGACGTATTTGGCAACCCACGATGACACCACAGGCCTACCAAATCGATATTTGTTTAAGCAGCACCTGTCAAAAGCTATGGATTCCTCTGACAACGAATCTAACGCAATTTTATTCTTAGATCTTGATCATTTCAAAAACATTAATGATTCACAAGGCCACGAAACAGGAGATGCCGTACTCATTGAAATTTCAAAAATTCTCGCACGTAAAATCAGCAGCACCGATCTCCTTGCTCGATTTGGTGGCGATGAGTTTGTCATTCTTATGGAGAGTAAGGAAACCAACAGAGAACAAGCCCAAAAAAGCGCCAACGATCTCGCCCAAGACATCATAAAAACGCTAACTCAAATCATTCAAACAGAGGGGAAAATATTTCATATAGGCGTAAGCATTGGTATTGTCATGTTCCCTTTAGAAAACACCAACGAAGAATTGTTATTGCGCTTTGCAGATACTGCAATGTATGAGGCAAAAAACAGGGGAAGGAAGCGAGCAGTAGTTTATCAAAGAGAAATGAGCACTTCGGTTGAAAACAAACACCAACTGGAAATGCACCTTCATGCCGCCATAACGTCAAATCAACTTGAAGTATTTTATCAACCTCAAGTTGATTTGACGGGTAAAATAACGGGATTTGAAGCTCTTTTGCGCTGGAATCACCCAGAAAGAGGTCTTGTATCACCCCTTGAATTTATTCCAATCATGGAATCAAATGGCCTTATCATTCCTGTTAGCGAATGGTTAGTCAATGATGTCTGCGAGCAAATAACCCGCTGGAAAGTACAGCATCAATGGCAAACTCATTGGTCTGTAAGCATAAACATTAGTACCGTTCATTTTTATCATCAAGATTTTTTATCTCTATTTACTAGTGTATTAAACCGTCACAGAATATTACCCCAAGAGCTATGTATTGAAATAACAGAATCCATTGCTATCGATAATATAGCTTTTTCTATAGAGCGCCTTAACGATATTAAAAAAATAGGAATCTCTATTTCATTAGATGACTTCGGCACCGGATACTCTTCCTTTAGCTACCTGAAAAATTTACCTATCAACACCATAAAAATTGATCGCTCCTTTATCAAAGAATTAGAACTAAGAGAAGATGACAAAGCAATACTAACGGCCATTAACGCCTTAGCGCACTCATTACGACTTAACGTTATCGCTGAGGGTGTAGAAAACATAGAGCAAGTTAACATTGCCATTCAATGCGGCTGCAGTACATTTCAGGGTTTCTATTATCATCGCCCGATGACCGCCGGGAAATTAACCGAATTAATCAATAACACCTGTTAAATTTATAGTTGTACCACTCTACGAAACTGATGCACCAAGATCTGTCCCACAGTCAACCGCCAAAAACCCCATCATCTACGCACCCTTGAGTACATAGCAACGATTTCTAGCGTTCACTTAACAAGTGATATAAACAATAATTATAGAAGTAAACCTATCTAGTAGATCGATTTTTCACAATTTACAGCGCTTTTTTATTGCTACCACTATATCTACTGATATCTTTCCTTTAACAAGCGAACTAGTAGTTTTCCGGTTGGAGTTCTTGGTAACAGGCTTTCAAAATCGATACTTTTTGGTGCTTTATAGGTTGCAACCTTTTCCCTAGAAAATCCAATTATACTTTCTGCCAATGCTTTACTTGGTTCAAAACCAGGTTTTAATTGAATTGCAGCTTTTACGTCCTCACCCCATTCATTGCTGGGAATCCCAAATACGGCGACATCCGCAACAGCTTCATGCTCCAACAAGGCCTGCTCCGTTTCTGCGGGATAAATATTAACCCCACCAGAAATAATCATATTAGATTGACGATCTGACAGATATACAAACCCATCAGCCACATACCCAATATCACCAATACAAAAAACATAAGGCTGCGGATGAGATAACTGTGTTTTTTTATCATCATGATGATATTCAAACACTTGCGAAAGTTGATGATGTCGACAAAAAAGCAACCCTTCTAAAGGACTTTCGTTTCCAGTATCTTTTGAAGATTGGCCCACCGAAGAATTATCAACAGGATTACCTGCATCATCTCCAACATAAACATCAAAATGGGGCAATGGTTTCCCCACGGTTCCAGGGTGCTCTAGCCATTGCTCACTGGTCACCAGAGTAGTGACACCAGCTTCGGTCCCACCCCAATATTCAACTAAAATATTACCCCACCATTGCAACATTTTTTGCTTAGTGCTTTTTGCTATCGGCGCAGCGCCATGTAATACAAGCTGCAATGTAGTAAAATCCGTTTGTTTTTCAGCTATTGCATTATCGTTGAGCAGTCGTACGAACATCGTAGGCACGAGATGTGTTGTTGTTATTCCATGCTGGATAACAAGATCCACAAACATTTGGTTATTCCATTTTGGCATTATCACCATAGGTGCGCCATTCAACAAATCATACAATGCAAACAACATAGGAGCGGCATGATATAACGGTCCAGTAACGAGATGCGGCCCCTTCCCGTCAAGACCAAACATTTTCCCACCCGACTGCATACGCTTCATTACCTCATCCAATGAACCGGGCTTATTACGTTTTACCCCTTTTGGCTTTCCTGTTGTTCCACTGGTATATAACATCGTTCCTCCAGCAGCCCCAGACAACGGAAAACAATTTTCCGTGAGTTCACTGTTTTCGTTATTGGGCTTTTTTTGATACGTCATTGAGCAGAATTCTTCGATATTAATACATTCACACGTCTGTTGATTACCCTGCAAATAATCTTCTATAAGGTGAGCATGTTGATCATCATAAAAAAGGACTTTTGCGCCAGAATCACCAATAATATAGTTTACTTCACTCGAATTCAGGTGTGTATTAACAGGCGTAATCCATAGACCTGCGATAATCCCAGAAAGCATCGATTCAATAAACTCAGTACGATTGCCAATTAATAATGCAATATGCTGATGCTCACCTAGTCCCAAAGTATCCTTCATTTCAACCGCCAAAGATATACAGCGCTCGCGTAACTGATGCCAGCTAATTGACGTTGACTCATCACAAATCGCCATATCGCTCGCGTTGCGTTTAATATTATCGTTAAATAATACGTCGTGTATTGTGGGGGCGTTTAACAACATATCTAACTATCTCTATACGGTAACAACTGATCCACCAGGGGTAGGTTCCATTTTCTACAATCCTACCGGATTAGCAAGGATCAAAAAAACGTATCACTCTATTTCAGCACCTAAACTTGAAAAAGTAGTATAAGCCCCAATACATAGGCAATACCTGTCACCTAACTTTTTCTTGTAGTAACCTTTATAGCTGCATTTGTAGTAATCTTATGACGCAATCAGACCAACAGTATATTTACTACCCCGCAATAGGTATCTTCCTAGACTCTCCGGAACGCTGGGCTGAACATATTGGTACTGAGGAGGAACGTCTACTTGCATCCAGCTGGGCATCAACACAACGCAAAGGAAGCTACCTATTTTTTTCCTCCGAACAACTAAAAATATTTACCAATCACTTTCAGCACAAAAGAATCACCGACCTCCCTTGGAGAACCTTAGGCAACGCTTCAAATGCCAACAGCTTAGGCCCTCTAGGCTACCTACTTGTCAGTAGTGACAACGCTCTACAGACCTGCGAATCAATGGCAAAATATTACGCAGTCATCAGCTCTTTAGTAACGATAAATATCACAAAAGATAATACATATCTAAATTTAGAAATCATACCCTCTTCATTGATTCCTAAAACGGTTGCCGACAACATAGCCATCATTATGATTCAATCCATGGCCATGTTTGGAAGCAAAATGACCACTGACGACTGGGAAATAATCAAGCTAGAATTAACCTGCCCTGAATGCCCCTCAGTACTTTCCGCGCTAGAAAAAAATAGTAAAATGTGTACCTTTAGTGCATCAACCAATCGTTTTAGAATCCCCATTAATACCATTCAAGAGCCTTTTCCTTTCGCCAACATCGATGCGCAAAACATGGCCTTGACTCAAATCCAGCAGCTGTGGCAAGAACTCCAAAACGTAAGAACATTCTCCGCCCAAATCACACAAATGTTATCCTCTTCCGGCAATAACTTTCCGACCATGGAAGCCATTGCTTTCACACTTAGCGTCACACCAAGAACACTACAGCGAAGACTATCTGCTGAGGATACAAACTTCCGAGAGTTACTAAACGCCGTAAAAATTGAACGCGCCATTTACTATATGACGAAAAAAAACCAACCACCTAAGCAGGTTTCCTATTTAGTTGGTTTTAAAGATGCATCAAGTTTCACCAAGGCGTTTAAACGATATACAGGAAAAACACCCAGTGATTACCTGCTCAATAACTCAGCCTAATTTAAGCCCTTTTTCTAAATGCTCTTGCAAATTCAAACCATAACTTCCATTGATCAAAATATCTTTGATCAGATACTGCCTTTTATCGCCCTGCTCCTTCGCATTCCCTAAATTTACTACCCTCGGCTTAATAGGCGCCTTCTGTTCGTTCAGCAGAACAAGCACTTTAGGCAACCGTCGATTTTTGTAATTAGTTGATATCACAATCCCCACCTCTCCATTATTGAGCAATGCAAGGCTACCCGGCGGATACAACCCTATGCACTGTACAAACTGAAGAACCAGCGAATCATCAAATACCGTACCTCGATTTGCATACAAATACCGAATAGCTTCTAGCGTAGAGCACGGCTTTTTACCCGGATGCACGCTAGTCATATCATTATACTGATCTGCAATCGCGACAATACGTGCATGCGGGGAAATCCCCACCGCCTTCAATCCACGGGGATAACCACTCCCATCAAGGTGTTCGTGATGCGTATGAGCAACATCAGTGACACCATGAAATAGCCCAGAGTTTGACATCAATATATTACGCCCATGTAACGTATGACCTTGCAATATCCTTGTTTCTTTATCGGTTAACTCTTCTTTTTTTGACAGAATTCCGGGGGGTATCTTCATCTTGCCAATATCATGTAATAACCCGCACAATCCTAACTGCTCTAGCTCAAGCTCCTCAAGACCGAGATGCCGACCAAAAGCGATTACCAAAATACATACATTAAGGCTGTGTTCTGCAGTCCCCCCATCAACATTATTAATTTTTCCCAACCACATTAACGCATCGGGATTTCGCAAAATACTATCAACACAACCAGATACTGTTTCCTTCGCTTGCTTTGCATCTAATGCATTACCTATTCGAACATCATCTAAGACATTACTTACAATATTTCTAGCATGTCGGTATACCCCTGGGGCAACGTCATTTTCCTGCTCCACCGCAACTTTATGAATGTAACGTTTTTTCTTATTAGTCGGAGCAACCACTCGCTCTTCCGTCGGAACCCAATCATCATGCACCGCATCGATATAGACATAGTCACAAAACTCTTGAACCAAAACGATATGATCTAAGCTTTCAATCAAAAAACCCTGCACCAAAAAAGGGGTTTCTAGCCACGGACGATCTAACGCACTCACAAACATACCAATTCCTAGCTGTGAAACAGGTATCTTTACGGTGCTTTCAGTAGGTTTGATATACCCCTTTCTAATAACTGTCTTTTTCATCACGTTATTTTCGCTATCAAAAAATCATCCCCTTAAACAATCTGACATCTATCATTAGTATTGATCATTTTGAAAACCTTCTTAGACACAAACTACATAACTGGCGACTCCTTTATAAAAAATGGGTATAGATAACGCTACAAGCGTCATTCACAATATAAAATCAACCCAACAAAAAGAGGTGCACCTTAACTTCCTGGAGCTAACAGCAATACCCGACGCGCTGTGGGAACTTACAGAAATAACTCACCTGTTCCTCACAGGCAACAAACTTGACAACATTCCTGATGATATTCAATTACTTACCCAACTACAGCACTTGGATATATCGGCCAACAGATTAACGTACTTACCCGACTGCATTCTCAATCTAGAAAAACTAAATACGTTGGATATTTCATCAAATTCATTGACCTATCTTCCCAACAATATCCACCTGCTTCGAAACCTAACAACACTGGACTGTTTTGACAACAGCCTCACTGTATTACCGGAAAATTTAGGTTACTGCCTCAATTTATCCTGTCTGAGAATGGGAAAAAATGAACTAACCTGCTTACCATCAAGCATAGGAAAACTATCTCACCTGGATACCATAGATGCCTCCTATAATGAGATTGAAAAACTCCCGGCAGGTATCCGAGCCTTATCAAAATTGGAAAATTTAGACCTAGCAGGAAATAAAATAGGCCTTCCTTTCTCCTTTTTCGAAAAATACCAATATGACCCCGGTATTCTCTTTGATAAAATCCGGGAAATAGAATACAAAAAGAGCCACACACAACTTGATCTATACCGAAAACAAAAAGCAACCCAATCAACAGGGAGTCATGTTTTCGCTCTCGACAAATTACTTAAACAATTCCCCATTGTAAACAATCAACTTCACATCAAGACAACCCATATATCAAAGCCTAAAACACTACATAATACCGCACAATTTTTAGAAGCCCTTAACAACGATCTTCTCATTGTATGGTCGATCACTCACAGCATACAAGGAATCGTCGACCAACACTCTCACGCTAATCAGTTAATGAGTCGGTGCTATAATAATTCGAATTTATCAATGGATGATCTAGAAAGTGAATGTGGCATATTAATACATAGCCTTCATTCATCAGGCATTATGTCATCAAGAAAACAAAAGCATGACAATCCCCATAGCAAAATCACCAACTGCCAATTCGATCAACACATTACCGTCTCTTGTCAGTTGTCAGCATCTCGGCGAGCCCTACTATATTTAACATATCTTTGGTCACTAAATACATTCAGTAAAGAAAACCATTTTCGATCTCAACACAAACAAACAAAGGACCCTTTACTAGATATCATAACGACCTCGCTAGAAGGTCATGGCTTAATCATTAGAAATGACCCGAGAATTCCCGACACATTGCTTCATTTAAGCAAAAGACTACGCCCTTACCACATCAAGGGGCATTCTTAGAAACTATTCAAATACTGATTGAAATTTACAGATTTGTTATTTTCAGTTATCCCCCATTTGGGAGATAGCCTTTTCCTAACTGAGTGATTAAGCTCCCCTTATTGCTAGAAATTTTATTGCAAAAATATATCGACTTTAGTTTCGCAGAATCAAGTAATTTCTACATTTCCCATGGCAGAATCTTCTATCGTCATTGGGAAAATTCTCAAAAATGGACCTTTATAAGAATAACAATGAGAATCCAATGGACAAGCCTCAAGCAAATAAAACATTTCGAAAATTTTTATCAGTAACCGTAGTAATTACCGCGTTAGTCCTTTCGTTTATACAAATACACAATATTTGGAAAATCGAACTCAACAGCAATCCAAACGAGAGCATTTTTCTCGTTGTAGAAAAAAACATTACACCGATCCCTGCGTAGCCTTAACAAAACAGGGCACCTTCGTAAACTAGCATTATTAGGCCAATTAGTTTGTCGGGTTGATTAAGTAAATTGGTTAAGCGTGACAATACACTCGTTTGTCATCCTCGCCCCCCGTGTGTCGCATTTGCCCTAGTCTTTGTCCTCTTAAACCCAAGAGAAGTTGTTAGTGTACGTTAATCCCATTTTCTATGGGGTCGCTCTGTCAAATTACATGTCCACATGACGCATCTGTACTTACCAGGAAATACTCTCATGGTTGCCAAACTATTCGCCCACTGGGTAATGAACCACCGAATTACCAGCATCATGTTAATTGTGCTATCTGCTCTCATATTGGGCTTAGGTGGAATCAATGCAGAGTTCTCCGCTAACCAGCGTGACTTTTTTCGAGCCGATGACGTCCACCTCAACAACCTTGTTCAAATAGAAGATGAGTTCACTAGTGACAAAAACGTCCTTGTGCTAATAGAACCAAAAAATAAAGATATATTTGACCCAACAACCCTTTCGGCTATTCGAGAAATAACCAAATTTGGTTGGCAAGTACCTTATTCACAACGTGTCGAGTCCATCACCAACCACCTTTACACTCAAGTGGAAGGTGATGAGTTATTAGTAGAGTATCTATTTGATGAAGAAGCCCAATTATCAACAAAAGAACGTAATACTCGAAAAACGTATGCCATAAATAAAGTTGGCTTGGAAGACTACTTGATCACCCATGATGGTGACATTGCCCTGGTCTCCGTCACACTTAACCTCCCCTCTAGCAATAGCGCAAATGCAGCAATAGAGGTAGTTGATCACGTCAGAGCGGGTATAGAAGGTATTCGCCAAGAGTACCCAGACATAAACTTTCGTGTACTGGGTGCCGTTGTCATGGAAGTTTCTATTCCCAAAATCGTCCAAGAAGATGGGCAAACCACCTTCCCTATCGCAACCTTTATCGTTTTTATTTTTCTTACTATTGTTTTAAGAGACCTCGTTGGCAATGTCATTGCACTCACCACCAGTTTTTTAGCAATAGCAGCCGGAATGGGTGGCGTATTATGGACTGGCGTAAAACTTTCACCCATTCTTATTAACAGTCCCGCCATCATTATTATTCTGGCCATGGCAGACTGCATACACCTTATGGTGAATTACTCTCAGGGGCTTGCTAACAATCTCGATAAAAAGACAGCCTTACAAAAAAGCATTGAAGTTAACTTCGCGCCCATTATCTTCACTAGCCTAACCACAGCGCTCAGTTTCTTAGCCCTAAATTTTTCCGACTCACCACCTTTCGCACATATGGGTACTGCATCCGCAATAGGTATTCTATTTGCTATGGTTGCCTCTCTCACCTTTTTACCCGCAGCAATATATTACCTTCCTTCGAAGGCAAAAGAGGTATCAACCATGCCAAAACTTGGGGGATTAGTACCTACCTATCAAAAACATGGCAATCTTATCATTCTGGCATTTACTATCGTCATAATTAGTTTATCGGCATTTATCCCCAAAAATATTCTTGATGATAACTTTATAGAGTTTTTTGATGAAACACTGGAGGTTCGAAAAGACATTGATTTCATGACCAATAATATCGGTGGCTCCGCAATTATTAATATTAGTATCCCCGCAACAGAACAAGGTGGAATACTTGAACCTGAATATTTAACGTTGCTTGATGAGCTAGATAATTTTCTATCTCAACAGCCGGAACTCCGCTTTACCACATCGTTGCTCGAAGTGATGAAAACCCTTAATAGGGACATGCACAACGATGATCCAGATTGGTACCGAGTCCCCGAAACAAGAAACCTCGCATCACAATATTTATTAATGTATGAGATGTCTCTACCCTTTGGTCAGGACTTAAATAACTTAATGAACTTTGATCGATCTGAAAGCCGTGTTATTGCCGTATACGACAAGTTGTCCGACAAAAACTTAATTCTGCTCGAAACCAAACTCCAAAAGTGGCTGGACAAAAGAAATTTATCTGATGTGAATGCAACTATTGGTAGCTCAAGTCTGGCATTTGCACACATGCAATTCGCAAATGTTAATAATTTATCCAAAGGATTTGTATTCGCCCTTCTCGCCATTTCCGCCTTACTGATACTAATGTTTCGCTCTTTCACCCTTGGGGCAATTAGTGTTATTCCTAATTTATTCCCTGCAGCAATGGCATTTGGTATCTGGGCGTTAATTGATGGAAAAATCGGCTTTGGTATGTCCGTAGGTATTACATTAACCTTAGGTATTGTAGTGGATGACACCATTCACTTCTTATCTAAATATCAATACGCAAGAGACAGCTTAGGATACAGTAATGAAAACGCTGTACGTTACGCAATGGATACCGTTGGTATTGCTATGATGCTAACCACTGTAATGATGAGTGTTGGTTTTGGCTCCATGCTATTTTCGAATTTCACGCCCAACCAAGACATTGCAGCCATCACTATCATAACCATAATCTGCGCCGTCTTTGTCGATCTTATTTTGTTACCCATCATACTGTTAAAAAGATATGACAAGCACGAACCAATAATAACTCCGAACCTAAACCAATCAATGGGGTCAGTTTAACATCAGGGCATCTACTACGATCACTCGGTGTAGGTGCCCTATCTTCACAAAAATTACGTATCCAGGTACCGCGCAAGAGGTTTACGCCAAACGCCAGCAAGTGGGCTTTGCACCCACTCTCGCCTCAAAGTCTAAGTTTACATTTTCTGTGGCTATAACCACTATTTACTCCACTGATCAATAACCGATAACAACTGCTTTGCACTAGGCCGTGTTTTATAATCTTTGGAAGTGTGTGCCCACTGGACAACGCCTTCAGCATCCAGCAAAAAAGCCGATGATACCGCAATTTTATGATGTCCTTCTCCAGACCATGCTTCTAATTCAATACCGTAAGACTGGTACAATTTATACGTTTTATCATCTACATCTAACGTCACATTGAACGCATTATGTGCAGCAAGGTTTGCATCCGATAACACAGGAAAAGGGATTTTATACGTTGCTGAGGCAAGCGCAGCACCATCAACACTATCCGCACTGATTAATACAGGTGTAACACCTCGGTTCTTAAACTTGGGCCATTCTTTTGTTAACTCTCGGATTTGTAGATTGCAATACGGGCACCACCCACCACGATAGAAAACGATCATCAGTGGTGCACTTTTTAATAATGCCGAAAGGTCAGTCTTCTGCCCATCATGGGTGTTGGCGGTAAAACCTACAACCTTACTGCCCTTTTTAATACCAACACCCTGATCATGGCTTCCCAATGATGCTTCAGGTGTTTGTGATAAGGCAAAATCACCTGATGCTTTTGGAATCTGCAATACAGATTCTGCAAATGCCATTTTTGAGCATATAGTGAGCGACAAACCAAGAGTAAAAAGTAAAAATCCAAAATGGCTAGCAAATTTCATCATCATATTCCTTAACGTGTAGATTAACCTGCACTATAGCAAGAGGCCCATAACAGTTCCAGCGCCTGTTATGGGCCTCCATCACAACGTTGTTTAGCCTCCTAAATACCGCCTGAATATAGTTCGGAACCACTCAGCTCAATCGCCGCCAGCCCAAAGTCTTTCAAAGCAATTGTATCAACAAGCTTACCAATTTCATTATAACGATATGTATATGACGTTAACGGCGTTGCAACTGATTCTACCGTCGATAAATAACAGTGCTTATCATCCGCTTTTAGTGATATAGGGGAATATAATGCGTATTCAGCAGTTTCTTCATGGTCCCAGGCCTCTTCAGTAGCACTAACCAAACCAATGGAATGCGTTACACTGCCAGTATAACCTTTTGCAAAACTCACTATGACAACATCAAGGTTCTTATAATCCTGTTAAATTAACGCCAATTAAAAACGGTACCTACATTCAATCATCACTTCATTTAGATACCAATCGACATTAAGTCAAGCAGGTAACTTGCCCTGCCTTATTTCTCAGAATTGATACCCACGCTATCTTCCTTAGCGATTATCTTTTATATCAATCGTTCGAAATGTAAGATTCACTCTCGGTGTTGTTACTATTTTTGTTGGGGGCAAACGATGCAGCCAAAAACGCTGCGTTTCATCTTTCATAACAAGTAAGCCTCCATGCTGAATAAGCATCGATACACTTTCTTTGGTTTTTTTATGCTTAAAAGAGAACTTTCGTACCGCTCCAAAACTTAACGATCCGATCGCTCCATTTCTCTTTAAATAAACTTCGCCATCACTGTGCCAAGCCATACCTTCAGAACCATCATGGTACAAGTTCAATAAACACGAGTTAAACGTTTCACCCGTTTCTTTTTCCACTATAGCTTTCAAACACAATAATTCTGAAGTCCAAGGTAATGCTCTTTTTGTTGTCTTCGAATAGGTATAATCAAACGCTTCATCGCCATACCATGCAACCTTCCTTTTTGTGACAATACGCTTCCCTAGAATAACCGCCTCATCATTTCTCCAGTCAATACTAGTCAGTAAGGTATCAAAATATTGGTTGGCATCAGAAGAAGGCATAATAGGTCCGTAATATGTTACACAACCATCTCTTGGTAACCTGTTCCGTAGCTGACCAGTTTCATTCTCAAATAGATCCACTATATTCACTCTCAATATTCACGGTCAAACAAATTACTAGATACCTTTACCTACATTTAGAAGCATTAAAGGCTATATTTCTGCCTACTCATTAGTGGCATTATTCACATGAACAATGCCTTTCAAAACGCATCTCCATCTGTAATAATTTCGCCATGATTTAGGCAATAAGAACAACACCATCATAACAACATTAATCAACAATTTGACCATCACAGGATTATTATCATGGCTATTTACTTAGAAATTGAAGGCATTGAAGGAAATATTACCGCTAAAGGTTTCGAGAAAATGATCGAAGTCTCAAGCTTCAACTGGGGTGTAGGCCGCGCGATTTCTCAAAATACGGGTCGAATGTCTAATCGAGAGGCGTCTCGCCCTAGCATTAGCGAGATCACACTAACCAAGGTTGTTGATAAGGCCACACCACTACTTGTTCAAGAATCAACAATTGGCACAAAAGGTAAAAAAATACTTATTCACTTTGTTACAACTGGTGGAGATCAACTAGAAGAGTTTCTAACCTATACATTGGAAGATACACTGATCAGTAGCTATTCTATCGGCGCTTCTGGCGATGGCGAACCTGGAGAAACTATCTCTCTAAGCTTTTCATTATTTGAAGTCGCATTTACAGAAGCGGGTGAAACCAATGCTCGTAGTGGAAAGGGTCGATTTGGTTACGATATAGCACAAGCGAAAAAAGCCTAATATAACCTTTTCTATTAGTTAAGAAAGCACATAGGAAACGCACCCTAGAAGCGTTAGACAGGCTACGTTATCAATGCCAATCAGCCACAAGGAGGTCGGCTGCCTGACATTAATTCATCTAATGCTTTTTGGGCACGCCTCGGTTGCGCCATATCCCTCACCTCAATCATCTCGCATTCATCACGAATCATCTCTTCTATTCTAGTGGGGTAATATCGACAGTCATCAGGGCGCTCCTCATAAATATCACAGGTATATTTAGGCTGATTGGGCTCTTTTCGAAGCCAGGGGCACAAGGTTAGCAGTTCTCCCGTCTCCGGGTCCGCCCAAATCTCTCCATCCTTAACATAACGAACGATATCTGGCCGATACCTTTCCCACGACTGAATTTCCTCTGTCGATGCGGACAAACCACCATCACTGTATTTCGTGCAACACTTACCGCACTGATTGCAGTCTTTCACGTTTCTATTTACCCCTTTCTGTCACCAAGCCTGCGATTGCAGGCACTACTGGTGAAACGCAATAATACCTATTAATAGGTTATTTATGTATCACCTATTTTCCTATCCCCTTTCCTACGCTATATTGAAGCCTGTCTATACTGTAACCGATCGTATTACCTTTTCTCACAGCGTTAATAGAGATCACCCCATGGATCTGGAAACACTGATCAAAAATGCACGACGGAACGAAGAGCTGTTACAACAACTTCAAGCCATGGAGCTGAAATTGCTCGCCTGTCGACAATGGCAGGAGTTATTCGACGTATTATTCGATCAGTTACCTCATACATTCAATATCGCCAAGCTCGAAATCTCCATTATTGACCCTGATCGCAGAGCCCAAGCGTCAATTGAGCGCCAGCTAGGCCCTATCAATAACAACAAGTGGCCCTTAGTACTCAAGAAAAAACTCTACAAAGATGATATTGATAGGCGAATGCTACAAAAACGTGACCTTGCCCATTTAGGGTTTGCTTCTGGGTTACAACTCCCTTTACCTAAACAAGATCAGTATTTCGGACACATTCGGTTATTATCACGCGACAAAAACCGTTTTCAGCCCGATATGGGCACCGATTTTCTAGCCCATCTTGTTGCTATTATTGCCGCTTGTTTTGAGCTTGTCATGCAAACGGAAGAAATTGCTCGACTAGCCTACACAGACCCTTTAACGGAAGTAACTAATCGCCGGGGCTTTCATCACGCATATCAACAAGAACTAGCCCGCGCAAAACGCCAAGAATCCCTGTTAGGTTTTGCACTGTTAGATATCGATCACTTCAAACAAATAAATGATATACATGGTCACCTCAGTGGCGACCGGGTACTTAAACAACTGTGCTCATTATTAACCCAAGTATTACGCCCATCCGATCACATTGGCCGAGTCGGTGGCGAAGAGTTCATGCTGCTACTCCCCGGTTGCGATAATAGCCATTTAACTATGATTATGGAGCGAATACGCGACATTATTTGTCACACCCCTTTTGCGAATATTGACGGTGAAGCTGTTCTTGTCACAGTCTCCGGAGGCATTGGAACAGTAACCAATCAACAACTTCTCGATATGAGTTTTGAAGATATCACCCGACACCTTGACAAAAGCCTCTATCAAGCCAAAGAAACGGGACGTAATAAAATGGTTCAGACTCAGTTTGATAACGCACCCTTAGAGCCCTGCACCACATAGGGCATATAGCCCTAGTTATATACTACAGTTATATACTACAGTGATATTCTGCGGTTACTTATGAGTCGGCAAAAGCGCTGGCAAAAGCATACTTTCCAATAGTTTTCTTTTTTGCTCGTAGGTTTGTGTTATATCGCTTGGCATCGTCAACAAAGAAAATAACACCCGTATTAGCCAATCCATTAAATATTCTGCAGATAACCCCTGCGGTACCCGCTTTGCCAATCGTGCAGCCTCAATCACAGGCTTTACCACATCAATACCTACCTGGCTCAAATGATTTGTCATCAACACAATTCGACTAGACGTCGCCAATGAATCTAGAGCAAACATTTTTCCCAATACGGGATGCTCAGGCACATAAATAAGCGCCAGTAACATACCTTCAATAATAAACTCTGAGAAACTTTTTCTGATGGGTATTTTTATCGCAAGCTCTTTGGCTAAAGACAACGCCTCTTGCTCCATCACTGCAATGATCAACTCATCTTTATCTTTAAAATAACGATACAACGTTGACCGCGCCATTCCTGCTTCGGTGGCAATATCTTCCATACTTGAATTGCTAATACCTGCCTGGCAGAAACACGTGATCGCTGCGTCCATTGCCCGGTCTGTTGCTGATTTTCTTACGGTGCTATCCGCCATATTAAGCCACATTCCATAAACCAAAAAATTGAGAATTTGAAGGTAGGCACACAGCCTGACTATCACGCTCTCACCTGTACTGGCAATTATGACCAATTTTTTGTCGGACATCTATTGATATCTGTCCGATAATTGGTTATTTTGGGACAGATGATAAAAACTGTCCGACCACACATCATATTGGAGCGCTTCCCAAATGAACCACATCAAGTCCATTGCCTTCACATCAAAACAACCTGAGTTTGATTTTAATAACATTGACAGCAAGTGGTGTCAGTCTCGACATTTACGTGTTTTTTGGGAAGCAGTATCACTTATTACCCCTGAAGCCGAAAAATTTATAATGCGTTCCGTTCGCGCCTATCTAAATGAACCCATTGTAAAAGACAACCCATGGCTTGAAGAATTGATTGAAGAGTTTAATACCCAAGAAAGAGAACATACAACCGTCCATACTGAACTCAACAAATCATTAGATATCCACGCAATCCTTTTGCGCTCTAAGCTTGAAGAGACCATGCGGAGGCTAACAAAAACACAATCTAAATTAGACAACCTGGCAATGACTGCAGCCTTGGAACACCTGTTTTTCTCGGTTATCAAACTGACTTTTATCGATACCAATTTTTACCGCGATCCCACGTTAGACCCTAAGGTACTCAAAGTATTTATGTGGCATTGGTGTGAGGAATTAGAGCACCATTCAGTCTCGATCAATTTATTATCCGCTGTTGATAAGTCTTATAAAACACGTATCCATGCAGCCTATAAAGTCTTATGGGATTTCATTCCCGCTTGCACAGACATTATCGTTGAGATTGAACGTTTCTATTCACCCAAATATTACCGATACAATGCAGCGATTGATATTGCAAAAATCATTGGTTATTTCCGTAAAGGTATTGATGTCTCTGCAAAATATTTTGATATGAATTACGACATCATTGATGCTGGCGAATGGACTTGGCCTTATATCGAAGAGTGGAGAGAGAATATAGGCTTCGCTGGGCCTGTGGAAATCATTCGAAGTGATGACTTTAGAATGGCTAGATAAAAGTTCTAAACTAAAGATCCTTCAATGATAACGTTGTTTATAAAACGGTCATTCGATTCATTGATTGTAGCAAGGGGCTCAGTGTCCCTTGCTACAATCAATGTTAATATCCGTCCCGCACCGGTTACGAATTTAGCATTATACATCTGAAACCATACGCATTTATCGATACTGGCATAACAACTCACCAACACTATTCCAAATAGTAGATAACTATCTAACCCTACAAGACCAACATTGCCTTTGATAGCATGGGACGGGATGTCCGTATTTAATATTAGGAGCAGACTATAATTACTTATTGGCATTATGCTCAATGGCCGTTAATTTTTTCATCATTATCGTCGGTTGTATTTTCAATCGTTTCATCGTCCCATCTTAATGGTGGTACTTTGCCAAATGAAGGTTCATGGATACCAAAAGTACAAATAGGACCGAATGGGTACTCGTCAGTAACATAATAACCATAAATACCGTTTACATCTGTAGCGCCATTACATTCGTCTAAATTGCCGGTACTTCCTGTTGTGTCATAAGCCCAGTCTTCAAGGTATCTACCAAGTGGTACACCAAAAGGTATACCGGTAAAGCTAAAGTCAAAATCTTCAGGGCGGTTCTCTACATCCCAAGGCGTTGGAGGTGTACCATGATTAAAATTATTAGGTAAACCAACATAAGGTTCACGCGATTGTCCAAAGCCATTTTCGTCAGGATTTTTCCCCCAGTTTTTAAGTTTGAAACTTGATTTAGCTTTAACTAATGTTCCTGTTTGGTCAATAAACCAAGCGCCATAAATTGGAAATCCGTCTTTAGCAAAGCCAATTAATGGAGAGCCATTAGCTGAAGTGGCCGTTGTTGCTTCGTTGTCTGCTTGCAAAGGATGGGTCATTGCATGGTAATGGTAGGTGCCTTCAAAACCGTGACCAAAATAATCATCAAATATAGCCGCCATATTCTCGGCGCCTGGTTTTTGTAATGTATAAGCCGGAATTTCATACCAAACGGATTGTCCACCACAACCCGTTGCATTGCCTGCGGCATTCACTTGTGCGTGTGCGGGGTTGTAGCAAAACCCAGAGTCCATAGCGATACCGATACCGTTTAATAAAATACCGTCGTAATCCATAAAATTGGTTGGATTCCTATCCGTATCATCGGCAATTAATGGATTAGACAATTTAGGCTCTACAGGAATGTAGGTAATTTGCATATCATGATGATCAATTGCTGTTACCCACACATTATCTTCACCTCTACCACCAACTTCCCAACCAAAATCATGATTAGGTAGCATGTTATGAATTATCCTACAGTGCGTGGCAAGTGACTTATCCCTTGTTTCAATCACTGTTTCGTAATTCCACCCACCCAATATTTTGGGGTTACTTGAATCTTGGATATAAGCGCCACTAACAATTACCATATCGATATTAACAACACTTTCTACATCGATACCTGAAACGCTTTCATCTCCATCATCTACATTTCTATTCGAACGATCAATAGCGCCAAATGAGCCGTAATCGCCATTATTCTCGTCTGTAGCATAAGTACGGCAATCAGGGTCTCTATTCGTTAGTGCAACGTTAAACATACCTTGATTAGTTTCATTCAAGTCCGGGTTTGCAACAAAGGTTTCTTGAGCGGGGGGGGCTTGAGCGGGAGGTTCACTACCACCGCCTCCGCAGCCATATAATAAAGTAAAAATTGTTAGATAAAATGTAATAACAGTTAGTTTCAATTTCACATTCTCATTCTCATTTAGACTGAAATAGTTAGAATTTTGAGTATATCTAGCGTATATCAATTTTTAAATGAGCAAATGTGTAAAAAATAAGGATATTGTCCTAGGACTGATACAACAAATGGCTCCGTTATTAACACTACTGTCAATTGGGTTCTACCTCACCAGTCTATTCTGTGGTTATCTTACCCCTTGAAGAGGCGAGCATCTTATAGTGGGAATAAAAACGGACCCTAAAAAGGGCCCGTTTATGTGGGTGGAAGAACGATGTTCTTTGCTCCTGTTATCTCTTGGTTAACACCAATGTTTCGGTTTGAGAGCCCGCTTCGTCGAAGTAGGATGTGTGTACCTGAATAGTGCCTTCCTCTTGGTTGTAAGAAATAGTGGTAACAATTTCGCCAA
>MAAC01010005.1_pt1 | contig 33659 bp, 29 predicted proteins | sample 1115981 | NCBI WGS metagenome assembly MAAC01 (sample SAMN04961126, study PRJNA320927) | seawater metagenome | isolation source: sample BD02T64 sea water enriched with oil for 64 days | place: USA:Gulf of Mexico | collected 2013-07-27 | reverse complement strand
TTGTCGAAATCAATAACGCAGCATAAAGCGTTTCTAAACCAGCCCCTTGGGGAAGGCTGAGCAAATCATACTCAGCGTTACATTTATTTTTAAGGGAATAACCCTTAATAAAAAAATGTGCCTTGATCATGAATCGCTCAGTCTTCCTGAAACGAGCACCTTCAAGTGGAACGGGTATATAACTACTTCTCTGCTTGTTTTATTGCATCCGTAAATTTTTGCTGGAGTTGTTGTGCGCCACTAAGCATAAATCCATGATCTGAGCTGAGTAAAAATAAGCTGACACCTAAAGAAATCCAATGAGGAAGTTCACTTAAATCTCCAACAAACATACCGCAATTTTTACCGTGCTTACTAGTAGCATTAACGACTTTTTCTACCGCAGCTAATACATCTGGGTGACTGGCATTGGTTTGCTCTAAGGCAACTGTTAGGTCCATTCTGCCAATAAAAATACAGTCTATGCCTTCAACTTGGCATATTGCATCGATATCATCGACCGCTTCTAAGTCTTCAATTTGAGCGATAACACAAGTTTGATTTTGATTGTTCGCCAAGTTATCGGACAGTTTTTTGGTGGTGTAGCCAGCAAATCGAGTAGAGCCAGCATAACCTCTACCATCAGGGCCATAAAAGCATTTTTTTACTACGCGACGCGCATGTTCGGCATTTAAAATATGCGGTAAGACAACACCGTCGGCTCCTAAGTCTAATGCATTTAAAATAGTGGCATTCTCTGTATCTGGTATGCGAATTACCACTGGCATTTGTTGAGATTTGGCGGCTAAAACGCAAGTGTCGAGAGCTGAGCGATCAAATGGGGCATGTTCAGCATCTAGACACAATACATCAAGGTTTGAATGAGCTAACACTTCAGTATTGTGAAAATGTGGTGTTTTGATAAAAGTCCCAATTAAGGGCTTCTTTAGCGCTAAAGATTGTTTTAAAGACATAACAATATACCTGTTAATAATGTAACAGTAGTCATCAAAGAGAGTTTGATAAATACCAGTGTGTTAATAAGTTAGAGACCTTTTTCGCTTGTTCTAGTGGCGCAAAATGGCCGCACTGATCAAGCAGTTGTAAGTGACTTCTAGGTAAATTCTTGTGCATCATTTGTTGATGCTCAACAGGGCAAATTTTATCTTGCTTACCGCCAATAATGAGTATGTCGCTTTTGAGCTGCTGCAGTACTGATAGAGAATCGGGCCGATCTTCGATAGCTAATACTTGGGCTACAAAGCAATCTGCACCTAGCGAACTTGCCATTTCAATTATTAATTTTTCGTGCGCGTTATCGGCTTTGAACAAATAATTAGGCAAAAATGTTTCCGATATTAACTCCGTTAGTTGCCCTGATTTTGCTTGTGAAATTTGTGCTTTGCGAGCTACTTTTCGTTCAGGAAGATCCGCATGACAATTGCTGTTCACTAACGCTAGTTTTGCGATAAGTTGCGGACGTGTTCTTGCTACTTCTAATGCAACTATCCCACCCATAGAAAAACCTATTATTGCACAAGGTTTATTTTTAGTGGCAGCAATAACTTTACTGGCCATTTCGATAAGTGATTTTTCAGTGGTAAATTGCACTACAGTTATATCTTGGCAATATTGCTGTAGCTGATTAATTTGTTCGCGAAACATCGTACCCGTGCACAAAGTGCCAGGCAAAATTAAAATTGGTAGTTGAGTCATCGTTAATCGCTTCGTTTTTATTGCTAGCTAAAGTCAGATCACTCAATTTTATTGGGTAACCAGCGCTAGCTATGGGCGTCTAACTGAATTGCCTTTAATTAAAGCACCTGTTAATACACGTGCTTCAGGGGGCGAGTCAGGATTTTCTATGTGCTCTAATAACATTTCAACAGCCGCTTTCACTAATTTTTCCACAGGCTGTTTAATGGTAGTAATTTGATAACTTTGCCAAGCCGAAGAAGTAATACCATCGAAGCCAACAACAGATATATCATTAGGAATATGAATATCATGATTCTCACGGGCTTCATCAATAACACCAATTGCCATGGTGTCATTACTACAAATAATCGCATCAGGAGCTGGGTGATTCTGTAGCCATTTTGCTAGGCAGTCACGACCAGATTGATAAGAATAATCACCATAAAGAATAGAAACGTCTTTAACACCAAATTGCTCTAGTAATTTAATGGCAATTTCTCGACGTTCATTGGCAACATCAGAGTCTTTAGGGCCTGATAACAGCAAATACTTTTTCGGATTATTTTTTTCTAATTCGGTAATAAGTTGTTTAATACCTTGCTCATGATTACAACAAACAGTATTGGCCATTGCATCGGGTACATTACGGTTATACAGCACCACCGGAATTTCATGCTTTTCAAATTGAGCCAGTCGTTGGCTTTCAAAATGGGCCGCAAGCGCGATAACGCCGTCAACTTGGAAAGTCAGGATTTGTTCAAATAACTCATCTAGTCCTTCGACGTCATCTAAGGTAAACAATAAAACGCGTTTATTTCTAGCTGCAAGCTGCTTACTAACCTGTGAAAGTACTTCAGGATAATTAACGTTGGCGCGCGAGGAAACAATAACCGCAACCATGCCAGATTGCTTAGTGATCAGCATTCTGGCGATAGCGTTAGGCCGGTAACCCATTTCATTCGCGGTTGCCATTACCTTATCACGTGTTTTTTGCGAAACACTTAGACCTGGGCGAAAAACACGAGATACCGCTGATTGAGATACGCCAGCTTCACGCGCCACGTCATAAGATGTTACTTTTTTATTTTTAGCCAATGTTTATCCTTTATATCTTCTCAAACGGATATCCGCCTGCTCCTTATGGCCGGCAAAACCTTCAACCGCACAAAGTCTTGAGCAGTATTCGCCAACGATAACAGACGCTTCTTCCGTAGCACTTTGGAAAGTACAGGTTTTAATAAATTTACCAACCCATAGACCGCCAGTATAACGTGCTGCTTTACGAGTTGGAAGCGTATGGTTAGTTCCAATACATTTATCACCATAAGAGACGTTAGTTTCTGGCCCTAAGAACAAAGCGCCAAAGTTACGCATGTTTTCTTTAAAATACGGTACATTTTTTGTCATTATCTGTACATGTTCAAATGCTAAGTCGTTCGCAACTTCAATCATTTCTTCATAAGTATTACAAACAATAACTTCTCCATGGACACGCCATGCTTCACCGGCAATTTCTGCCGTTGGTAAAATGGTTAACTGACGTTCAACTTCTTTAAGGGTATCGTTCGCTAATTTTTCGCTGTTCGTTAATAAGATGGCAGGTGATGTTGGACCGTGCTCTGCCTGACCAAGTAAATCGGCAGCGCATAACTCTCCATCAACGCTTTCATCAGCAATAACAAGCGTTTCTGTTGGGCCGGCAAATAAATCAATGCCAACACGGCCAAATAACTGACGTTTAGCTTCGGCAACAAACGCATTACCAGGGCCAACAATCATATCTACTGGTGCGATAGTTTCTGTTCCAATAGCCATCGCAGCAATTGCTTGAACTCCACCAAAGCAATAGATTTCATCTGCACCAGCTAAGTCCATTGCAACAACAATTTCAGGAGAAGGTTTGCCATTAAATGGTGGAGCTGCTGCAATAACACGCTTAACACCAGCAACTTTAGCGGTAACTACACTCATATGAGCTGATGCAACTAAAGGATATTTTCCACCAGGTACATAACAACCCACACTTTCCATAGGAATGTGTTTGTGACCTAAAATAACACCTGGAATAGTTTCTACTTCAACATCTTTCATCGAGTCACGTTGAATTTGTGCAAAGTTTCTTACTTGAGTTTGTGCCCATTTGATATCTTCAATGACACTGTCTTCAACTTGATCATAACATTTCGCAATGTCATCTTCACTTAATCTGAATGACTGCGGATTCCATTTATCAAATTTTTCAGAATATTGTGCTACAGCTGCATCACCATTATTCTCAATATCCTCAATGATAGTCTCTACAGTAGTCTTAACTTGCTGTAAAAATTCTTTTTTCTCACCTTCTTGCTTGCCTTTCTTTAAGTAGTTGATCATTTTGTAATCTCCAGTTTGTTTGACATAAATCAAGTTTTATTTTGATGATTTACTTGAATATGGATAAATCTTACGTAATAATGACTTCGAATGCAAACTTTTAATTAGAGATATTTTATGACGGGTTTTAATAACGAATTGTTTATTAATAGAACAATACTTGTTGCAGGTGCAGGTAAAGGAATTGGTTTAGCATGTGCGCAAATGGCTGCAGCCCATGGTGCAAGTGTAATTGCTGTGGCCAGAACGCAAGCTGATCTTGATGCACTCGCAGGGCAGTATCCTGAAAATATTACTAGCTGGGTAATGGATGTAAGCAGTGAGATGTTTTTTGAAAGAGTTAAGTCACTACCTGTTTTACATGGTTTGGTGAATAACGCAGGTATTAACCGCGTAGGCCCGATGGAAGATCAGCCTAACGAAAATATAGATGCGGTTATCGATTTGAATGTCCGTACCCTGTATAAAATATCTCAAGCAGCAATAGCGCCGATGAAGCGAGCTGATAGTGCCTCAATCGTTAATATGTCTTCGCAAATGGGGTTTGTTGGCTCACCTAATCGCACTCTGTATTGCATGAGCAAACATGCTGTTGAAGGTGTAACAAAAGCGATGGCCGTTGAGTTGGCTGAACATAATATTCGGGTAAATACCGTTGCACCTACGTTTGTATTAACACCGATGACAAAGCCAATGTTTGAAGATGAATCTTTTAAGAAGTTTGTATACGACATGATTCCTCTTGGGCGTTTAGGAAAAGTAGAAGATATAGCGAACAGCTGTACGTTTCTACTTAGTGATTTAGCGTCGATGATCACCGGTACAAGCATTAAAGTTGATGGTGGATGGACTGCTCGATAGAAGTATTAATGAGCAGACATCTTTTAAATATTACACCTTGAAAAATGGGAAAAACAAAATGACACTTGAAAATAGATTAATTAGATATGTAGACTTAAAACCATGTACCAGTGCGTTTATTGATACGCGTAGTCCAGGGAGTGATCAGAAAGAGAACTTTACCTTAATTGGTCCTGGAGTTGCTGAAAATCCAGATCAGCATGTACACATCTCAATTCCTCATGGTTTTAATATTGGTGGTGCAAGACAACCAGGTGGTTGCTTAAACTCACAGCATAGTCATCTAACAGAAGAGGTTTTTGTTATACATAAAGGCACTTGGGCATTCTTAAGTGGTGTTAATGCCGATGACGGTAAAATAATCCTAAACGAAGGCGATATTATTTCTATCCCTGTAGATATTTTTAGAGGGTTTGAGAATGTTGGTGACAATATGGGTTACTTGCATGCTGTTTTAGGTGGTGACGATCCGGGCAGAGTATTATGGGCACCTCAGGTATTTGACTTAGCAAAAGAGTATGGTTTAGTGCTGTTGGAAGACGGTAGTTTAGTTGACACAACATTAGGTGACACAGTACCTGAAGGTAAAAAGCCGATGTTAGTAACTTCAGCTCAGCAAATAGCTGAGCACAGAGTGGTAAATAGTGAAGCGATGGAATCAATTGTACAGCGAACAGAAAGCTTCGATTGGGCAAAAAATAACTGTTTAGCACAATTTGAAGGGGTTGAAGAAATCGCTTTAGTGGGACCAGAAAGCTTAGCGGAAGATTTACCTGCAGGTAAATTAAATTGGTCTCATAAGTTTGTTGTACGTGGATTGAAGTTAGCACAGGGAGCAAAAGTGAATGATCATATTCGCTATGAAGAAGAAGTTATTTTTGTTCATCAAGGTGAGGTCGATATTACAATTGATGGTGAAACTCTTTCGCTTGGTAAAGGTGATACATTTACCACACCAATTAAAGCAACACGTAGCTATACACAGCAAGGGTCAGATGACTGCATTCTGTATATTACGCGTCGACATGATCAGCCGAAAGCACCTAAATTTCTTTGAAACCCTGCATTGATACCACGGTTTTCGGGGGAAAAACATCATTAATGATTTAAGTGAAAGAAGAGTAGCTGTTTATCTAACATAAATTATTAAACGAAAGCGAACACCATAAGGTGTTCGCTTATTTTAGTAAACTTTATACCCGTTGTTAAATAGCAGCGTAAAACATTGTAAATGGACACTACATTTATCCACTTAATTAAAACGAGAACTGATAAAATGAGTGAGCAAAATAAGGCTAATGTTTTTCCGTCAATGGTAGTGGATAACAATAAAAATGTGCGAACCGTGGAGAAAATCGCCATTGGAACACAGCTTAAAGCGATCCGCACAAAAAATAACTTAACGCTAGAAGAAGCCAGTAAACTTACAAGATTAGCGCCCTCAACGTTATCAAAAATAGAAAATGAACAGATATCCCCTACCTTTACTGTTATGCAAAAATTGGCTTCAGGCCTTAATATTGAACTTCCGCAATTATTTACAAAACCCAAGGTACTACAGGCGACAGGGCGCCGAGATATCACATTGTGTGATACCGGTAAAGCCCATGTAACACCTACTTATCAGCATGAACTATTAGCGACACAGTTTAGTAACAAGAAAATGATGCCGTATAAAAGCCGGGTTTACGCAAGATGTTTTGATGATTTCGGAGACTGGGTACGACATGAAGGTGAAGAGTTCTTGTTGGTACTGGAAGGAGAGGTTCAATTTCTCTGCGAGTTTTATGAAGCGATAACATTAACAAAGGGTGACAACGTATATTATGACGCAACCATGGGACATTTAATTATTTCAGTAAGTGAAGAAGATGCCTTGATCTTGTGGGTAAGTTCAGAATAACATCAAAGGTTTATTGATACTGATTGTAAAATTGATTACTTATTAATAATGGTGAAAAATATTTACAATATTAACAACTATAAAATAGGGTACTTCCATCATCAATACAGAAAGTTTTAGTGTGGTATCACAGTAATAGTTTATCGAAAAAACCAATACTCTATTTCTAATTTAATCATTTTGTGGGTTTTGGGTTTATCTAGTGTCCACTTTTGAGATCGAATACATAATGTCACGAAAATATTCCAAGTCCAACTTAAGGTCTAAGTGACTAAAAACATTTAAATGGAAATGGCAGTGCGGTATTCAAGTTGCCCTTACTGTTGTGATTTATAATGACGATTAAGTAGTAAAAGTGAGTACTAGGAAAGTGCATGTTGCTATGTCTTTTTGTTTAGGGCTAATTGAATTATAAAAAATATAATATTTAGATATAAAAAATTAAAAAAAAAGGGCCTTGAATCAATTGATTCAAGGCCCTTTAAAATACTTTATATGAGTATCGCTACTAGATTAAAGCGTTGTTAATTAAAAGTTATAATCAAAGTTGTAACGCATACCTACGATAAATTGATTACTGTCTTCTCTGCCTTCTGCTTCATCTTCATAATTGTTGTTTTGAAATTCAGCAAATAGATAAAAATCTGGACTACCATGCCATTCTAACGTGGTATTGAAGCGAGTAATTTCATTACTTTCTGCCGATATTAGATCATCAGAATATACAGAATAACCCATTTTAACTTTGTAGTTTGCATTAATTTTGTATGCACCAACTAAATCAATGGTTGATCTATCTTGGCCATTACCACCGCGATCAATATCTTGATAAGCGGCCGCAAGGTACCAGTCACCTAATGACTTTGATGCTGATACACCAAAGGTATTCTCATCAGTGCCAGCAAGATCTTTGCTTAGGTAAGCGGCAGCTAGAGTAAAGCTATCACCCTTATATTTTACACCACCGTTAACGAAATCACTGCCTTCATTATCGCTGCTACCATCGAATTGGCCTTCGATGCGAAAATCTAGATTACCAAAGCTTTTTCTGTAACTAACCAACTGTTGTTGACGAAACGGGCTAGCATCATCATAAGCAAGTGGTGTTGCAGCGCGGTTAAAAATATCAACTGGATCGGCAATTATTGCATATTGAGTTGTATCTTGTTTACCAATAGCAACACGACCAAAATCACCTTTTATACCAACGTACGCTTTACGTGCATCACCAAAATGTGCATCACCTTGTATTTGTACTTTAAACTCACCTTTGGCAAAACCTGTCATGCCATTGCTTAGTTTATGTTCTGCTGCAATACCAATACGTGATAACGCATCACCTACATCCCAAGTATCTGCGCTATCACTAGCAGTTAAACCAAAAGTTGGACGCAAAGAGCCGTAGAAATTGATAGAGGTATCACTTGGACCAGCAGAAGCTCCTTTAGCAACTTCTAATTGATCTAAGCGCTTTTGAATTTCAGACAGTTGCGCTTGTAGCGCTTCTTTAGAAGTGTCCGCGTCTGCATGTGATGCAAATGTTGGTAAAACAAGGGCTAAAGAAAGTAGTGATGTTGTAAGTTTTAAATTTTTCAAAGTATTCCCCGTATTCATATTGTTGTAGTTGTTTTTTGAAGCGAGTAACTAATATTATATAAGTTACTCGCTAGTTTATTATAGATACCTATGTATCAGTAGATTGGTAGCTCTCAATTGGTGGACAGCTACAAATTAGGTTTCGATCCCCGTATACATTGTCTATACGGTTAGTTGTTGGCCAAAATTTGGGTTGGCTTGGGCAACTACTCGGGTAACAGGCAGTTAAGCGTGAATAAGCACGTGGCCAATCGCTCTCGGTTAGATCGTTTAATGTGTGAGGTGCATTAACTAGTGGGTTATCGGTAAGAGTCCACGTTCCATCCTCAACCTTGGCTATTTCATGACGAATAGTAATCAGTGCATCAATAAATTTATCTAACTCTTCTAAAGATTCACTTTCGGTTGGTTCAATCATTAAGGTGCCAGCAACAGGAAATGACATAGTTGGTGCATGGAAACCAAAGTCCATTAAACGTTTCGCCACATCTTCTTCGCTGATACCTGAAGACTCTTTTAATGGTCTTATATCGATAATACATTCATGCGCAACACGGCCTTGTTTACCTCTAAATAAAATAGGGTAGTGCGGGCTGAGTTTTTCCATGATGTAGTTAGCATTTAAAATAGCGAGCTCAGTGGCTGACTTTAATCCTTCGGCGCCCATTAAGGCAATGTAAGCCCAAGAAATAGGTAAAATAGAAGCACTACCTAATGCCGTCGCTGATACCGCACCAACTGTGTTAGTAACACTGTGTCCCGGTAAAAACTCTGCCAAATGTGATTTAACACCTATTGGTCCCATACCTGGGCCACCACCGCCGTGCGGAATACAAAATGTTTTATGCAGGTTTAGATGAGAAACATCAGCGCCAATAAAACCAGGCGAGGTTAACCCTACTTGAGCATTCATATTCGCGCCATCAAGATACACTTGACCACCGGCTTCATGAATAAGCTCGCAAATTTCTTTGATGCTTTCTTCATAAACACCATGTGTTGAAGGGTAAGTGATCATTATTGCCGAGAGTCGTTCACGGTGAAGGTTTATCTTTTCCTTCAAATCATCAACATCAACATTACCTTGCTTATCACAGTTAACAAGTACAATTCGCATTGATACCATCGAGGCACTTGCTGGGTTAGTACCATGTGCGGAGGTAGGGATTAAGCATATGTTTCTATACTCTTCACCGCGCGATGCATGATAACGTTGAATAGCAATAAGTCCGGCATATTCGCCTTGAGCACCTGAGTTAGGTTGTAATGAAAAGGCGTCATAGCCAGTGACTTCTATTAGCATTTCGCTAAAGCTTTCGGCTAAGGCATCATACCCAGTACACTGATCGCTTGGCGCAAAAGGGTGCATTTGTGAAAATTCAGGCCAGGTAACAGGTATCATTTGTGCAGTCGCATTAAGCTTCATTGTACAAGAGCCAAGCGGTATCATGCCGTGCGTTAATGAAAAATCTTTATTTTCAAGAGTTTTTAAATAACGCAACATACGTGTTTCACTGTGATAGCTGTTAAACACTGGATGAGTTAAGTAATCACTAGTACGCTGACAATCTGCTGGAATGTTGCAAAACTCTTCGCTTAACGTTTGTTCAATATCGTCAACATTCAATGACTGCTCAGTGATCGCTAACCATAATGCTTCAATATCCGCAGACGTGGTGGTTTCATCTAAACTGATGCCAAGTTGGTTAGGTAATAAACGTAAATTAAGATCTGCAGCTAATGCGCGTTGATAAATAGCATCAGTTTGTTCATTTGTTTGCAGTGTTATGGTGTCAAAGAAATCATTATGAACCAGTTCAATATCTGCTTTTTGCAAACCCGCAGCAAGAATTGATGTTAAACGATTTACTCGTCTACCCATTTTTTTCAAGCCTTGCGGACCATGGTATACGGCAAAAAATGATGCCATATTGGCAAGTAATGCTTGAGCAGTACAAATATTTGAGTTGGCTTTTTCTCGTCTAATATGCTGTTCACGAGTTTGCATAGCCATACGTAAAGCAGGCTTGCCTTTTGAGTCAATTGACACACCAATTACTCGACCAGGAATTGTACGTTTGTATTTTTCTTTGGTGGCCATAAAAGCAGCATGTGGACCACCGTATCCCATGGGCACGCCAAAACGTTGTGCACTACCAATAACTACATCCGCACCCATTTCTCCAGGTGCTTTTAGTACTGTTAAGGCAAGTAAGTCAGCGGCAACAGCCACTAAGGTTTTTTTACTATGGGCTTGTTCAATTATGTCTTCTAAATTATGTACTTGTCCTGTTGTGCCTGGATATTGTAATAAAGCGCCGAACACATCATGATCGTTTAATTCTGCACAGGGCGCGACAACAACGTCAAAATGAAAATATTTTGCGCGAGTATTAATTACATCTAATGTTTGTGGGTGAACATCATCACTAACAAAAAACACATTACTTTTGTTTTTACTGGCACGCTTACATAAGCTCATTGCTTCTGCGGCAGCAGTGGCTTCATCGAGTAAAGACGCATTGGATAATTCCATTGCAGTCAGATCAGTTATCATTTGTTGAAAGTTAAGCAGAGCTTCTAAACGACCTTGTGATATTTCTGGTTGATAAGGTGTATAAGCAGTATACCAACCAGGATTTTCAAACACGTTACGTAAAATGACATGAGGAACATGGGTATCGTAATACCCTTGCCCAATATAGCTTCGGTTTACTTTGTTTTTTGAAGCTATGCCCTTAAGTGTTGCCAACATTTCAACTTCGCTTTGCGGTTTGGCTAATGCCATCGGTTGCGTAAGTCGAATATTGTCGGGGACTGTTTTATCAATCATTTGTTCAACTGAATCTAGTTCCAGCGCTTTTAACATGTGCTGTTGTTGGATTGCATCAGGGGCATTATGTCGAGCGATAAAATCTAAACTATCGCCCAGTTGTGCTAATAAATTTTTGTTAGTCATGAAAAGCTCCAGCATAACTTTGGTAATGGTTAAACATGTTGCAGCTATCGATTAATCTTCGATATCAGCATTGTATGCGTCATAACTGAGTAAGCTATCTAACTGTTCAGGATTTGAAAGCTTCACTTTTACAATCCAACCCTCAACAAATGCGGATTCGTTAATTGACTCTGGTGAATCTTCGAGTTCTTCGTTAATTGCTATTATCTCACCCGAAATAGGTGCATAAACGTCTGAAGCGGCTTTTACTGATTCTACGAGGGTAAATTGTTCACCGGCAGTTATCTCATCGCCTTCCTCAGGAAGTTCAACAAAAACAACATCGCCTAATAAACCTTGTGCATGGTCTGAAATACCGATAGTAACGGTACCGTCGTTGTTATTTTTTACCCATTCGTGACTTGCGGCAAATTTGTAATCTTTTTCTACTGTGCTCATGGTTGTATTCCTGTCTTTTTATCGTTTAATTTATCGGTGGCTTAGCTATATAGTGGGAATTTCAGGCAGAGTTCTTGAACTTGCGCTAAGACTTTATTTTCTACTACGCTATTGTCTTCTGGGTTTGCCACTAAACCATCTAGAACATCACCAATCCACTGGCCAATTAATTCAAACTCTTCATTACCAAAGCCACGGCTAGTGCCAGCTGGCGTGCCTAAACGAATACCTGAGGTAACCATAGGTTTTTCTGAGTCAAACGGAATACCATTTTTGTTACAGGTAATGCCTGCACGTTCTAAACTTTCTTCTGTGGTGTTTCCTTTTAGCCCTTTAGGACGTAAGTCAACCAACATCAAATGTGTGTCGGTACCATCAGTAACAATGTCACAACCTCTTTGTTGTAATGTGCTTGCTAATACTCTTGCGTTACTTAGCACTTGCTTAATATAGGCACCAAAAGAAGGCTCAAGAACTTCACCTAAAGCGACAGCTTTTGCAGCAATAACATGCATCAATGGTCCACCCTGTAAGCCAGGAAAAACGGCAGAGTTAATTTTTTTAGCGATATCAGCGTTGTTGGTTAAAATTAATCCGCCACGAGGGCCTCTTAATGTTTTATGCGTGGTTGTTGTTACAACATCGGCATATGGTAATGGGTTTTGATGGGCACCAGCGGCAACTAAGCCAGCGATATGTGCCATATCAACCATTAAAATAGCACCGACTTGATCGGCAATTTCACGGAATTTAGAAAAGTCTATTTGACGAGGAATAGCTGAGCCACCAGCAATGATCATTTTTGGTTTATGTTCTTTAGCAAGTTCTAATACTTGATCATAATCAATACGCATATCATCTTTGCGAACGCCGTAATGAATCGCATTAAACCATTTACCTGATTGAGCAGGCTTAGCACCATGTGTTAAATGACCACCAGCATCAAGCGACATACCTAAAATGGTATCGCCAGGCTTAACTAAGGCTAACATTACCGCACCATTAGCTTGTGCGCCTGAATGAGGTTGAACGTTAACGTATTCTGCTTTAAAAATGAATTTTGCTCGTTCAATCGCTAAGGTTTCTACTTTGTCTACATACTCACAACCGCCGTAGTAACGACGACCAGGGTAACCTTCAGCATACTTGTTGGTTAGCACTGTTCCTTGGGCTTCCATAACAGCTTTTGACACAATGTTTTCTGATGCAATTAATTCAATTTGCTGGTTTTGACGTTTTTCTTCAAGCTCAATGGCCATCTGAACAGCACCATCAGTGAAAGGTAGTTTGGCTGAAAAAAAGTGTTCTAGTTCACTCGATGTATAAGTGGTTGTCATGGTTGTAATCCTCAATAGTGAAGTGTTATTGAATCTTTATTCAGTTAACCTGATGATTCTTATATAGCCCTAATTAACAAGTGACTATGTTTATTGCTAAGTCGCATAGCGACATTTCTTTATATTTACTCATCAATAAACCTGTTGGATGTACCGCTTAAATGACTACATCAAATTAACGAGGCTAATCTTTCAATAAACCGAAAAACTTATTTGCCATCATTGTTCCAACGTTTATTTATTGATTGAATGTTGAACTGATATAAAACATAGCAAGCATTTTTCCCAATATCAAGGAAAAGTTTCCTATAGGAAACTTTTATTCTTGTTTTGCTTGTGAATGTTACTTTGATAGCTGATAGTTTCTTAAAATGGTTTTGTCTAAGTTGTTAATGTGCCACTATTATTTAAATAACGTTTTTTAGTTAGGTAGTAATAGGATGAACAAAGTAGATCAAGTAGATAAATACCCTTCCATGGCTGTTGCGGATAGTGAAAATAAGACTAAGTTGATAGAGAAGGCTACTGTAGGGTTACAGCTGAAAGCTATTCGAACTCAAAATAAGTTAACACTTGAAGAAGCCAGTAAACGCACGGGTTTAGCACGTTCAACATTATCAAAAATTGAAAATGAACAAATATCTCCTACGTTTAGTGTGATGCAAAAATTGGCTGCTGGGCTTGATATTGAATTACCGCAATTATTTACGAAACCAAAAGAAAGTAAAGTAACAGGTCGCAGAGATGTCACTCTAAATGAGCAAGGACGTCCTCACGCAACATTAACTTACGAGCATGAATTGTTAGCGACTCAGCTGAGAAATAAAAAAATGATGCCATACAAGAGTAGGGTGCATGCCCGAAATTTTGAACACTTTGGCGAATGGGTTCGTCATGAAGGTGAAGAGTTTCTACTTGTGCTTGAGGGGGAGGTTCAATTACTGACGGAATTTTATGAACCGGCAACATTGGTTGTAGGGGATAGTGCTTACTATGATGCGACAATGGGGCATCTTGTTATATCCACAAGTAAGAAAGACGCTTTGATACTGTGGGTTACCGCAGAATAACTTAATTTCTCAATGACGCATCAAGCGCCATAACGAACCTACCAATTTAAATTCACGCTTTACATTAGTGCGTAATCAGTTCTTTTTTAACTTTGAGTTTTGCTTTATTTTCTCTATATTTAATTAAGCCAAACTCAAAACCTACAAATTAATCCTTGCATTTCTTTTTCTTTTTGGCTAGTTTATTTCCTATTGGAAACTTTTGTATCTTATCGGTTTTCGATTATATAAATAATAAATCAACAATTAGGTTGATAAAATAAATATAAATTATAAAAATATTATTACAGCAGAGAGAGATTATTATGGAATTTTTAACGGGTTTAATTTCCAGTTTGAATAGTTTAGTTTGGGGTGTTCCCATGCTAATTATGATACTTGGTGTTGGTTTGTTTTTAACTTTTGGTTTGCGTTTGATGCCTATATTAAAGTTAGGCACAGGGTTTAAATTATTGTGGAAAGGTCGAATTCCCGATGAAGATAAAAGTGCGAAAGGAGAAATTAGTCCTTTTAATGCCTTAATGACATCATTATCTGCCACTATTGGTACTGGTAATATTGCTGGTGTTGCAACGGCAATTTTTCTCGGTGGACCAGGCGCGTTATTTTGGATGTGGTGTACTGCTTTAGTTGGTATGGCAACTAAGTTTGCAGAAGCTGTACTTGCCGTTCGTTATCGTGAAGTTGATGAGAACGGAAATCACAGTGGTGGTCCAATGTATTACATTAAAAACGGCCTATCAAGTAAATGGGGTTGGTTGGGTGGTGCATTCGCATTTTTTGGATCTGTTGCCGCGTTTGGTATTGGCAATACGGTACAAACAAACTCAGTTGCCAATGCACTTGAAAGTAGCTTTGGTGTACCGCCTGTTGCTACGGGCATTGTGCTAATGATACTTGTCGGTTTAGTGCTTATGGGTGGCATTAAGCGTATTGGTGACGTAGCAGGTAAGCTGGTGCCATTAATGGCAGTATTCTACATTAGTTGTGGTGTTGTGGTGTTATTCATACACGCGGCTGAACTTCCTGCGGCTATAGCACTAATTTTTGAAAGTGCATTTACAACAACCGCTGCTGAAGGTGGTTTTGCTGGCGCTGCTGTTTGGGCTGCCATTCGTTTTGGTGTCGCTCGCGGTGTATTCTCAAATGAAGCTGGTTTAGGTAGTGCTCCAATTGCTCATGCTGCAGCTAAAACTAATAACCCGGTAGCACAAGGTCTTGTTGGCATGCTAGGTACGTTTATTGATACTTTAATTGTATGTTCTATTACCGGTTTAGCAATTGTTGTTTCTGGTGAGTGGACATCTGGTGCAACGGGTGCTGAATTAACATCAAATGCCTTCGCCACAGCTATACCTTACGGAAATTATATTGTAGCGATTTCCTTGACTGTTTTTGCGTTTACTACGATTCTAGGTTGGAGTGTATACGGTGAAAAATGTGTACAGTACTTCTTTGGTGTTAAAGCTATTATGCCGTTCCGTATACTTTGGATTTTAGTTGTACCAGTTGGCGCTGTCGGTTCGTTAGAGTTTATTTGGTTACTCGCTGACACAATGAACGCACTAATGGCAATTCCTAACCTTATCGCACTAGTATTGTTGAGTCCCGTCGTATTCAAATTAACACGCGAATACTTTGCTAGCGGTGGTAAAGCTCCCGCTGAAATGACAAAACAAACAGACTAACCCCCCCCCTTTATTTTATCTTATGCCAATGCAGTTGAGTTAGTTAACATACTTAGTTGTATTGGTATTAAACTTTAGGTCACTTGAATGAGCGACTTACGGAGACTTTATGACTGAATCAACTGAAAAATTGTTAAAAACCCCTTGTTATGATCTTCATCTGGAAGCAGGTGGAAAAATGGTACCATTTGCGGGCTATGATATGCCTGTACAATACGCTTTGGGAGTTAAGAAAGAACATTTACATACTCGCGCTCAAGCTGGATTATTCGATGTCTCTCATATGGGGCAATTAAAATTAATTGGAAAAAATGCTGCGGCCGCATTAGAAGCCTTAGTGCCGGTTGATATTATCGATTTACCGCAAGGTAAACAGCGTTATGCATTATTTACCAATGAACAAGGCGGTTTGCTTGATGATTTAATGGTGAGTAATTTTGGTGACCATTTATTTGTTGTGGTAAATGCAGCCTGTAAAGCGCAAGACATTGCACATATGCAAGCACATTTACCAGCAGATGTTGAAATAGAAATCCTTGAGGGTCGTGCATTATTAGCTTTACAGGGCCCAAAAGCAGGTGAAGTATTAAAACGTTTATTACCTGAATCAGCCGACATGGTATTTATGGACTCTCGCGTAGTAAATTTTGATGGCGCGGAATGTATTATAGGCCGTGCTGGTTATACTGGTGAAGATGGTTTTGAAATATCAATTCCTGGTGAACATGCAGAGCGTATTACTCGTTTACTGTTAGCTGAAGATGAAATTGAGTGGATTGGTTTAGGCGCACGTGACTCTCTTCGTTTAGAGTCAGGTTTATGTTTATATGGCCATGATATTGACCAAACAACAACACCGGTTGAAGCAAGCCTTTTATGGGCTATTAGTAGAGTAAGACGTACTGATGGTGCCAGAGCTGGTGGTTTCCCTGGTGCAGATATCATTCTTGAACAAATAGTAACAAAAGACGTTGCACGTAAACGTATTGGTATGGTTGGGTTAGGTAAAGCACCTGTACGCGAAGGTGCGGAACTATATAATAGCGACGGTGAAAAAATTGGTGTAGTTACCAGTGGTACGGCTGGCCCCACAAAAGGCTCTCCTATTGCTATGGGATATGTTCAAACTCAATATGCAGTTTTAGACACTGAAATTTTTGCAGAAGTTCGTGGTAAAAAACTTCCAATGCTAATTCAAAAAATGCCTTTTGTTGAGCAGCGCTACTTTAGAGGTTGATATTTACATTTATAAAACAAAAGTATAGCTGACTTACTGTTTATATTTAGTATGCCCATGTATTTTAATTGTTATTACCTCTGGTTTCACATTGATAATAACAATTTAATGTGCCAAATTTAAATGTAGCACGGTAATCTAAGCATATAATTTGCATTCAAACTTATCTGAGCAATAGTCACTCTTTTGTTTTTAAATTGTTGATATAAAATAAAAATATTCACCTGTGGTTTGTTGGTATTGATAATTAATACAATATTTAACAAGCTCAAATATAAATAGCTTAATTCAAATTGAAGGTGAGTTTATGGCTAAGTTTGTAATAGCATTATTGTTAACCTTCTATTCTTCACTTTCTTTTTGTTGTGATGAGAGTGCAGCTAAATCATTTTTAGCCAAGCTAAAGTGGCAAACTGAAGATTATCCACCTTATAACTATCTAAACAGCTCTGACGAATTGGTTGGAATATTTCCAGAAGTATTAACATTAATTTATAACAAGCTTGATATAAATCTTAATATACAAAATATTGCTGTTGTTCCATGGGCTAGATTACTTCAAAGCGTGAAGCACTATCCTGATTATGCTGCGTTTTCAATGGTTACAACAATGGAACGTGCCCAAACGTATCAACTTGTTCCGTTACCTGTGGTCACCAAAATATCCATTATGGTGTTAAATCAAAATAAAAGTGTAATAAACAACAAAAAACTTGATGAGTTAATTATCGCTGTTGTAAGAGGAGATATTGGTCAGGATTTGTTGAACAGTCAAAACATATTAGCAGCACAGACTGAGACAACGTCTGCATTTGGTATGTTACAAATGTTGATATATCAACGAGTTGATGCAGTAGCATATTCGGAAGATGTTACTTATTTTCAGCTTGAAAAACTTGATCTTAAAAATAATGCCATAACACCTATTTATTCATTAAGTGATCAGTCATTCATAAATTATGTCTTTCATAAAAACACACCAGATTGTGTAATTAATATTTTTGAAGAAACTATAACTGAGCTGAATGAAGAGCGGAAGTTGAAACCCGTTTGGCAAAAGCATTTCAAATCCAAGAACGGGTAAATAGAGAGCATTAAAATTGCTTATTTAATTTTTTTTGTAAAGCGTATTAGCGTTGTTCATAAATTGAAACACTGTTACTACACGGTTTATATTCTAGAGGTTTGATATGAAAAAATCACTTGGGTTTAGAAGTACTCTTATTGTTTCTATGAGTTCTTTAATTATACTCTGTTTATTGTTATCAAATTGGATGTCTTACACCCATATTCGTGATAATACCGTTGAAAATGTAAATAAAGCATCAAAGAACTTGGTTCGTAATGAAGCAAATAAAATTGAAACATGGTTTCAGTCCAAAGCTAATTTAATTGATGAGTTAGCGAATAATTATGTTAAAGGTGCGTATCAAGACAACTTTGTCGGGATTGCTAAATTAGCAAAAGCTACAGGAGATGTGACCGCTATATATATTGGTTTTGATGATGGCCGTGCATATTCAACCTCTGTGGGTGATGCTTGGGTTGATGGCGAGGCTAAAATTGAATTATATGACCCAAGAAAACGTCCTTGGTATTCTCAAGCAAAGGTAAGTAAAGTTTTAGATATAACCAATGTATATCCTGACGCAACAACCGGAAATGATGTTATTTCAATAATTAAAGTGATGAACGATGGTGTCGCTTTAGCTGATATTGAACTAACAATTTTAGGTGACACCGTAAAAGGAATTAATCAACCTGGTGCCATATCAGTAATTACTGACGAGGTGGGAAATGTGTTAGCTTCTACCTCTAGTGTAGTAGTTGTTGGTACTCCGTTTCGTGATGCAGGTATGGCTGAACTTGAGAAAGCAATGCTTACTCAAGATGAAATTATGCAAGATTACACACTAAATGGAGTCGATAAAATTGCCTTTACTAAATCAATAGATTTGGTTAACGGCAAGAAATGGTATTTGTTCGTAGGAATAAATAAATCTGTGGCTTACGCTTCACTTGATAGCGCCTTTAATCAAGCCATCATATCTTCGCTCATCATGATTGTTGTAGGGATAGTCGTACTTTTGGGTGTTTTGCAAATGCTTTATCGTCCTATTTTATTACTTAAAGAAATGGTTTATGACCTGTCTCAGGGGAGTGGTGATTTAACATTACGTTTACCTATTAAGAGCAATGATGATTTAGGTCAAATCTCTACAAATATAAATATATTCATTAAAAAGCTACAAACTTTAATGTTAGACGTTTCACAATCAAGCGCAGATATTGACGGTAATATTAATAAGCTAAAAAGTGAGGTAGAGTCTAATAGTAGTATTTTAAATGCGCATATGGATGAAACAGATCAAATAGTTTCAGCGATTGAAGAGATGAGTATTACAGCAAAAGATGTTGCTCAAAATAGTAATAATACTGCAGCATTTACCCAAACAACGAATACGCAAGCCTTAAAGTCAAAAGATTCAGTTGGTGAGGCAACGTCAATTGTTGCCAAGCTTGTTGAAGAAGTTGAACACACCGCAGAGAGTATTACTGAAATTGAGCGTAACACTGCAGAAATTAACAATGTCTTAAAAGTTATTGGGGATATTGCAGATCAAACAAATCTATTGGCTTTAAATGCTGCTATTGAAGCTGCCCGAGCTGGTGAACAAGGTAGGGGATTTGCAGTAGTTGCTGATGAAGTTAGAGCACTTGCCGCTAAAACACAACACAGCACAACAGAAATAGAGCAAACGCTTTCACAATTACGAGAAGGCTCTAGCACTGCCATTTCTACAATGAACTCTACCAAACAAACGTGCTTAAAAGTTGCCGACTCTACAGAGGTTGTAGCTACAGATTTAGATTCCATTGGAGATTCTGTGAATCAAATAAATGAGCTTAATTTACAAATAGCGACTGCCGCTGAAGAGCAAAGTTGTGTTTCAGGTGAGATAGCCCGAAATATGACATCAATTAGTGATATGGCTAATGAGCTTGTGACTAACGGTCAAAACAGCTTAGCGCAAACTATAGAATTAACCAGTGCTAATGATAACTTGAAAGTGTTAGTTGCACAGTTTAAGTTAAAATAGGCGATAAAGGAACTTAAACAAGGCATGTCAAACGTGCCTTATTTATAACAATTAGCCAGCTATAATGTGTATACATAAAAATTAACATTACATTTTTATTTATACTTTACAAGTGATTAAGTTGTGAAGCATAGATGGAAGCAATAAAAATTTGGAATAGATAAAGTATGCAATATGAAAACATACCAAGAGAGTCTCTAGGATTCTTTCCAACGCCGTTAGTTGAACTGATCAAATTAAGTAAAAAACTTAATGGCCCTCGAATTTTTATGAAACGAGATGATAATACAGGGCTTGCATTGGGTGGCAATAAAACCAGAAAGCTAGAATTTATTCTTGGTGATGCACTTGCTCAAGGTGCTGACACTATTGTGACTGCAGGTGCAGCACAATCAAATCATTGTCGTCAAACTGCCGCTGCCGCCGCGAGTTTAGGGCTTGAATGCCATCTAGTTTTAGGAGGAAAGGAGCCTGAGCATTTTGATGGGAACCTGTTGTTGGATAAAGTTTTTGGTTGTAGCATTCATTGGGCAGGAAAAAACCGTAAAGGAGAAGATATTCCTCAAATTGTTGAACAATTAAAAAATGATGGGAAAAAGCCCTATGTTGTCCCTTATGGCGGCTCGAATGAACTAGGTGCTTTAGCATTTGTAGAGGCATTAAAAGAGTTAGAGCACCAATGCCAAAATATGAAAGCATCATTCACCCATATTGTTTTTGCATCAAGCTCAGGGGGAACACAGGCGGGTTTAATGCTTGGGAAAAAAATTCTGCAATCATCTTGTCAGATAGTAGGTATAAATATTGATAAAGGCGAAACAGACAGAGAGCCTTTTAACCAATATATTGTTTCTCTTGCTAATAGCACGTCGAAATTGATTGGTGAAAACCATCGTTTTTCAGGTGCTGATTTAATTCTTAACTCTGATTATATTGGCGAAGGTTATGGTGTAATAGGCGCGTTAGAAAACGAAGCCATTCTACTTACTGCTCAAACAGAAGGGATATTATTGGACCCTGTATATACCGGAAGAGCGATGGGAGGATTAATAGCTATGATTCGTTCTGGAAAAATCAAGAAAACGGATAGTGTTTTATTTTGGCATACTGGTGGTGCTCCAGCTTTGTTTGCTTATTCGGATAGTTTAGATATTGGCTAGAGGTATTAAGATAAGTCGATGCTTTTATGTTTGAATTTATGTTAAAATACGGCGAAAAATTAACTAACAATGAGATGTTTCCGAAGTGCCTTATTCCGATTTACTAGCCCCTATTAACGCTTTTTTGCAATGCGAAACTCCTGATACTTGGATTAATGAGGCCAAAAAGCCTGAAAATTTACCAATTATATTACGAGACCACTTGGCGTGTGAATTAAAAGCAGGTCAAACGGCTATGTTTTTAATTAGAAAATATGCCGTTGATAAAGAAAGTAGTAAAGTATTATTTGAGTGGTTTGAACCCTATGAAGACTTTTTATACCGAAAAAAAGGTGACTTAAAATCATTAGCAAATAAGAATAACTTGTCTAAAACTATTTTACCTAAAAATGATTCACCTTATAGCCAAGATTTAATTGATAAAATGGTTTTATTGATTAAAGAAGAGCTGCACCATTTTTATCAAGTGTTAGAAATCATGGTAAACCGTGATATTCCTTTTGATGGCATAACTGCAGGGCGTTATGCAAAAGGTATGATGAAGCATGTGACCACTTATGAGCCAAATGCACTTATTGATAAACTGATAATTGGCGCTTATATTGAAGCACGTTCATGTGAACGTTTTGCTAAATTAGCGCCGCATTTAGATGATGATTTAAATAAATTTTACGTCTCTTTGTTACGCTCTGAAGCCCGTCATTATCAAGACTATTTAGCCTTAGCAGCACAAGTAGCTGGTGATGACATAGATATAACTGAACGAATAGCTCATTTTGCTAAAGTTGAAGCGGAACTCATTTCTAGCCCAGATGAAGATTTTAAGTTTCATTCAGGTGCACCGATATAAAAGCATGAATCACAACAGACAATTGGTTTAAGTTAATGGTCTATTCATTAACTCCATACTTGTTGGGGTAACCTTAAGCCAAGCACCTTGCTCATACCAATCACCAAGCACTATCCGTTTAGCATCTTTATTATTAGCTTTTAGTTCATGTACTGCTGGTCTGTGGGTGTGACCATGAATTAATAGCTGACTATGGTAGTCTTCAAGACACTTAACTACTTCGTCAGGTGTTACATCCATAATATCTTGTGATTTGGTCGCGGTTGCAGCGGCACTTTTTTTACGGTAGTCATTCGCTATTTTTTTACGAATAAATAAAGGTAGGCTTTTTATAATCGCTTGCCACCACCACGAACGTGATTTCTTGCGAAATTTTTGGTAGCCAATATCGCGAGTACACAGCGTATCACCATGCATAATAACCACACTTTTATCGTATAAATCAATTAAATCAATTTCAGGTAATAAGATCATTGCTGATTTTTTAGCAAAGCACTGCCCAAGTAAAAAATCGCGATTACCATGAATATAATAAATAGTAGTACCGAGTGCCGACAGGGCAGTCAAGGCTTCGGCAATGGTAGTTAAATACTCGCTATCATCATCGTCACCAATCCAAGCCTCGAATAAGTCACCTAAAATATATAGATGCTGTGCTTGGGTTGCTTCATTTTTTAGAAAGCGTAAAAAACAGGCCGTTATATCGGGCCTGTTTTGCGCTAAATGCAAATCGGCAATGAAGTAGCTAACTTGTTGTTTAGTACTAATCATTATTTGAAAAGCATAATCGCTTTATTCAACAAGCGCTGATTCAATTAAAATGTCATCTTTTGGTACATCACCGTGACCAGAGAAATTACCGGTTTCTACCAGTGCCATTTTATCAATTACGTCCATGCCTTCAACAACTTCGCCAAATACACAGTAGCCCCAGCCTTGAACAGATTCACTTTTAAAGTCTAAGAAATCATTGTCTGATAAATTGATAAAAAACTGTGCAGAAGCTGAATGTGGCTCTTGTGTACGTGCCATCGCTAAAGTACCACGTTTATTGCCTAAGCCATTATTCGCTTCATTTTCAATGCTAGCGCGAGTTTGTTTTTCATCTAAACCAGGAGCAAAACCACCACCTTGCGCCATAAAACCTTTGATCACACGGTGAAAAATAGTGCCATTGTAATGACCTTCTTCTACATATTGTTGGAAATTTTTAGCTGTGTTTGGCGCTTTATCAAAGTTTAGTTCAATTTTAATATCACCAAGGGTCGTTTTGAAAATAATCATAAGATTCTCTTAATAAATTGGGTATACAAGTTAATGCAAATAAATTTTGCCAAATTGTACCTTATACCAATACAAATAAATATGTGATCATTTTAAATGGACTAAATATTCCAATAACATCGTTGTTTTCAATCTTAATAGCCAGCTATTACTCAATCAAGCGCCTTGTTCTTGAAAATTTATCTTCATTAATATTTGATCACTAACTTACTGGTATTGGTATTAACTTAAGATAAAGTGCATCTGCTATGGTGATCCAAAAGGATGCTTGAGGTACAATCTTTTTTTAATTCGAATATTCAATTTTTTATTTTAAGTGGAGTCGTTAATTCTCATGTTACAGATATACAATACCCTAACCCGTAAAAAGGAAGTTTTTACCCCAATTAACCCCGGTAAAGTAGGATTGTATGTTTGTGGTTGCACGGTGTATGACTTATGCCACATTGGTCATGCACGAACTTACATTAGCTTTGATAATATTGCGCGCTATTTGCGCTTCTCTGGTCTTGACGTTAATTACGTGCGCAACATTACAGATGTTGAAGATAAAATTATTAACCGTGCTAATGAAAACAATGAAACAACTGAAGAATTAACTGAGCGTACTATTGCTTATATGCATGAAGATTTTGATGCCCTAAATATGGCGCGTCCAAACCTTGAGCCAAGGGTAACTACTCATATGGCTGAAATTATAGCGATGATTGAAACCTTAGTTGCTAAAGAGCATGCTTATATCGCCGGTGTTGACGCGGATGCTACTGGTAAAGGGGATGTTTTATTTGATGTCTCCAGTTATGCCGATTATGGCAAGTTGAGTGGTCAAGACTTAGAACAATTACAATCAGGCTCACGTGTTGAAGTGGATGAGTCAAAAAACAGCCCATTAGATTTTGTTTTATGGAAATCAGCTAAGCCCGGTGAGCCTAGTTGGTCATCGCCTTGGGGAGAAGGTCGTCCCGGTTGGCATATAGAGTGTTCAGCGATGAATGCTAAAGAGTTAGGTCATCATTTTGATATTCACGGTGGCGGCTCAGATTTACAATTTCCTCATCATGAAAATGAAGTGGCGCAAAGCTGTTGTGCGCTTGACACTCCCTATGTGAATTATTGGATGCACACGGGAATGGTACAAATTGATCAAGAAAAAATGTCTAAATCGCTTGGTAACTTTTTTACTATTCGTGATGTATTAGCTAAGTATGATGCAGAGACGGTAAGATTTTTCTTAACAACAGGGCACTATCGTAGCCAGTTAAATTACTCAACCGATAACTTGAGCCAAGCACGGTCTTCATTAGAACGTATTTATACTGCGCTTAGAGATATTAATGTACCAGAAAACTTTGTTTTAGATAAGCAGTCAGCTTATGTAGAGCAATTTACTCAAGCCATGGATGATGATTTTAATACCCCGCAGGCGATTGCGGTATTATTTGAAATTGCTAAAGAGCTCAATGTTGTAAAAGATACTAATATGGAACAAGCAATAACACTTGCTGCTACATTGAAAGCACTGGGTGGTGTGATTGGTTTATTACAATTATCACCTTCATCATTTTTGCAAGGTCAAAATGATGATGATGAAGTAGCGATGATTGAAGCGCTAATCGTTCAACGTAATCAAGCACGTGTTGATAAAGACTGGGCGTTAGCAGATGAAGCAAGAGATAAGTTAAATGCGATGAATATTGTACTAGAAGATAGTGCGGGTAAAACAACCTGGCGTAAAGCCTAAGGCGTAGATAAGTTACGAGTATACAGTTACGAAGACACCATACTAAGTGTTTCTTCGTAACTGGCAACTTTACTTGCTCGAAGCTTAACTTCTATTTGCCAAATTTCTCACAAGCAATAAGTGTATTTTCAATCAAACTGGCTACCGTCATGGGGCCAACGCCGCCAGGAACGGGGGTGATAAAAGCGGCTTTACTTTTAGCGATATCAAAATCTACGTCACCAACAAGTTTTCCCGACTCTAAACGGTTAATACCTACATCAATTACAATAGCACCCTCTTTAATCCACTCTCCGGGAATAAAGGCAGGCTTACCAACCGCGACCACAATTAAATCTGCATTCCTAACTTTACCTTCAAGATCTTTAGTAAACCTGTGTGTAGTGGTAACAGTACAACCAGCAAGTAATAGCTCTAGGGTCATTGGGCGGCCAACAATATTTGAAGCACCAACTACCAAGGCTTCTAAACCGTGAGGGTTTGTACCTGTTGATTTGATAAGCTCCATAATACCTTTTGGTGTACAAGGGCGTAGTCCAGGTTGACGCAGAACAAGCTTACCAACATTAAAAGGATGGAAACCGTCAACGTCTTTCTCAGGATGGATATGTTCTATAATCAAGTTTGCATCTAAGCTATCAGGTAAGGGCAGTTGCACCAAAATACCATCAATAGCGTCATCGTTATTTAGTTCATCTATTAATTGATACAATTCACCCTGTGAAGTTGTAGTAGGTAAATCATATGAGCGAGAAATAAAGCCAACTTCTTCACAAGCTCTACGCTTACTACCCACGTAAACTTGAGAGGCTGCATCGCAACCCACTAGGATAACAGCCAAACCAGGGGGTCTTTGACCACTGCTAATGCGTAGGCTAACTTTTTCTCTTACTGAGTCTCTTAGTTGTTTGGCAATGCTTTTGCCGTCAATTAATGATGCCGTCATAATGCTTATATTTGACCTTGGATAATAAGTTTAAATAATAGTAATGAATCAGCGCTATTTTGCCATAAAGCTAGACTTAGTAGTAGGCATAAATAAAATATAGAATACTTGTGTGTTATAACTCTTGTTGAAAATTATAGTTCAAGGTGGCTTGAATAAAGTTTTAGGGAAAATGAAGGCTTTCTATTCAACAATTGACCAAGTTGCATTAAAATTAGGCGAACACGTTTTTTTTAAAAAAAAAGGTTTGACTGGGCTGATGCAACTAGGTAATATCCGCATCCGTTGAAAGCAGCTAATTTATTAGTTTGGTTTTTAACAAATGTCGGTGATTAGCGCAGCTTGGTAGCGCACTTGGTTTGGGTCCAAGGGGTCGCAAGTTCGAATCTTGCATCACCGACCACTTTCTCTTTCATAATTTGTGAAAGTCCAAGAGTTGGTTTGGGTGTCGTCAAGTTCAGTCGAAAGTTTGAATTTTTCATCACCAAGCACTTTTTTATTCTTTTGAATTGAAAAGCAAAGCTTTTGTAGGTAAATGTGCGCCCTTAGCTCAGCTGGATAGAGCAAGTATTACCCCCTAGGGTATTACCTATCTTTTAAAGGTGTAGAGTTTGATAAAAGTTACCACAGTAGGTAACATGCTTATTTGTCTAATTATTCAAATAATCATATTATTTACAAATAAATATTAGTTTTTATTATAGACTACTATTTGTAAGTAAAGGTCCGTTAGCTCAGTTGGATAGAGCATCCGCCTTCTAAAAGTAAAATTTGGGCCTTATTGGTGAAAACCTTTAAGTGTAAGATGTCAAATTCGGGGAAACCTTTCAGGTAATGCTGATGGCAATCGCGAGCCAAGCCTTGTGAAAATAAGGAAGGTGTAGAGACTAGACGGCATCCACCTAACGTGTTGTAAAAAATACTACGGTGAAGGGATAGTCCAGCGCACGAAGCCAGTTTTGGTGGCAGTGAAAACTGTAGTGTGACGAAGCGGAGGGTCACAGGTTCGAATCCTGTACGGACTGCCATTTTCTATTATTTAGCTATTAGCTAAGTACCTCATTAATAATATTAATTATATTATTTTTCTTAAATATATCTTCTGATATAAAAAATACTCCATTAAAGCTTCTATAAGTCTATTTAGAGCACTTAATTTAATTTTAAGTACAATAAGTTGCTTAGCATAAATTATCACTTAAATCGTATCCTGGCTTTTTAGATGAGTATTGATTAGTTAAAGTATTTTAAATTTATTCTCCTTTAATTCCCTTGAGCCAAGCTCAAAATATCTATTCTTGTGCATTGCACTATCGTTTACGCGATGTAAACTAAGTAAAAAAAGACGCTGGCTTATTAGGCAGGTCATCAATCTCACAGGCGATAAATAATCTTCTTTTGAATGTCATTCAATTTCACTCGTACATTTACCTGTATTTTGTAAATTCAAATCACACTTGTGATAGATAAATTCCTGCTCACTTTTTTTAGGTGTGTTTTATTTATAAAACAATGCCAAATGATATTCAGAATATTTATTTTTTAGTATAGATTTCAATCTATTAACTATGAGAAAATGATTGTTAGGAGTTAATTAATAGGAGATGACATAAATAATAATATTAAGGTAACAAAATGAGCGTAAATTGTTTTTATAAAAGTGAATTAAAAGAAGAGTTGAAAAAAGAGCTACTTAACAGAAAAGATTTTAGCAATAAAGATCAGGAAATCATGCACTTTATGTTATTTGAAATAATTAAAGAGTACGAGTTTTCAAAAATTTTAATTCAACAAAATGTAAGTGTTGCTGGTGACGAAGGCGTCGAATATTTATATTTTATAGACGGTCAGTACTTACCGTTCCACCAACGAAAAGATTACGCTAGGTATGTTTTTAACAAATCTAAATTTGCGACAGAATTAAAAATGTCTTTTCAATATCACAATCGCTTTGGAGAAGTCCTTATTAAGTTCCTTGAAACTGCGACAGCAGCATTAGTTGATTATGCTGTTTCTGGTGTATTTAAAAATATAGTAAATAATGGAGGGCTATTTGTTACTCCAGCAATGGAAATGGATTAATGTCCATTAAATCCTCCTTATTATCGGTTGTTCATATGTCTTTTAGATCAACTTAATAGTGGAAAATATGTAGGTAATATTTTTCACCATTATATTCATCCGTTAATAAACAACACTCTTTCCTTGAACAAAGGTATATATTTGCCTAGCTAAACCTACCAAAGTCAGGTAACGTTATTTTGATATAAATTTAATTATCAAATTCAAAAAGGGAAGTAGTATGACTGGGAGTAGTTCTAGAGGTTCCTCTGGCGCTGGTGGTGGCTCAACATCACCAGAATATTGTTCAACGTTAAGCTTTGAGTCTATTGTTAATAGTCCAGATCCATTGGTTGTTCAAAAAATAGAGGTACATGATCCTATTGCAGTAGAGTTAATGCAGAGTCAGGGAACCGAAGTGGTTGCACTTATTTTCGGTGGTGAAGTCTTAGGTGGCTTAGTCCATTATGGTGATAGGCTAAAACAGTGTATTCACAGCGGGTTTGAATTTCAGGGAACGGTTAGGTCGGTAAATCAAGGGCTTATTAAAGTATTCATAGAACCAAAGGATTGATACTATGGCGATTCATATTTTAGGTGGCGTATATAAAGAAATATGTGCGTGGCCAGAACGATTTCATCTACTAGGCTCTGCTGGTAGGGCTGCTCAATGTATAACGCATTTATCTCGCGATACCGATGTCACACTTCATGCTCAAATAGCCGAAGTGGATGAACAAGCATTAAAAGAAGTATTTGCATTTTCTAAGTGTAAATTGAATATATCCTACCAAGAAAAAACGATAGAGTTTTTTTATGATCATCCCTTAGCTACACCAAAAATTTATCCTGATCCGGCAAAATTTTTCGAGTTACCCATTTATACCGAACATGACGCTAATGGTGGAAGTGTTGTTTTATTTGGGATGATAGAAAGCACACCATCTGTACAAGCGGATACCCTAATATACGATCCCCAAAATGCGAGAAACCCTAAATTATTATCTCAAATGGGTTGTACAGGGGATCGTGTTATTTATGTCTTAAATGAGAATGAGTTGTCGCATTTTTATAATGGCCATAGTGGTGCTAGCAGCGATAGTTTTGAAGACAGAGTTAGATGGCTGCTTGACCATGAGCGTGCCGAGTGCGTTGTTGTTAAATGTGGCGCTCAGGGGGCTTATGTATATGCGGGAGAATCTAATATAGGGTGGATACCTGCTTATGAGACATTTACCGTAGACCCTATTGGCTCAGGAGATGCTTTTGTCGCAGCTTTTTCGTATTTTAAGTTAATAAAATGTTTGGATTATGTAGAAGCTGCTCGATATGCCAGTATTTCAACTGCTTTTTATGTTCAAAATGGGGTATTGACTGAAGAAGAGCATTTAGATGAATTTGCAAAGTCATTGAAGGAACATACCCCTGAAAAAGTGACTAAGAAAGTTTACCTTGCAGGACCATTTTTTAGCGTTTCTCAAATGTGGTTGATCAACGAAGCTAAAGCTAACTTAGAAGCTTTTGGGTTTGATGTCTTCTCGCCTTATCATGAATTAGGTATTGGCCCTGCTGAATATGTCGCACCTAAGGATATAGCAGCAATTGATGATGCTGATATCATTTATGCAATATTTGATGGGCATGATCCAGGCACTTTATTTGAGATCGGTTATGCGATCAAAGCTGATAAGAAAGTCATGGTATTTTCAGAGCAAAGTGCAAAAGAACAGCTCAAAATGTATCAGGGTACAGGATGTCTAATTGAAAATGATTTTGCGACATCATTGTATAAATTGTCTTGGTTATAAAATATGACTAAAAGAGCGTTATTATTGTCAGGTGGTATGGATTCATCGTCGATAGCTTATGTTGAAAGACCTGACTATGCGATCAACATAAATTATGGACAAAGATCAGCTAAAGCTGAAAGGGTAGCAGCAGGGGCCGTATGTAGTTCTCTTAATATAAAGTTAATTGAACTTGATATTGATTGTTCTGTGCTAGGGAGTGGAGATTTAAAGGGAACTAAAGCACTTGAAATTGGCTCTGAAAGTGATTGGTGGCCATATAGAAATCAACTCTTAATTACGTTGGCGGCAGCTAAAGCTGTGGAACTTGGCTGTACAGCTTTATTTATTGGCACTGTAGCATCAGATGGCCATCATAAGGATGGTACAGTGGAGTTTATTCGATTAATGAATGAGCTTGTTTCATACCAAGAGGGAGCGTTAAGCATAATTGCTCCTGCAATAGGTTATGATGCGTTGAGCTATATTGAGCAAAATGCTGTACCGTTGGAATTGCTAGCCTTAACGCATTCTTGCCATAAGGCTAACTTACCGTGTTGCCAATGCAGAGGGTGTTATAAACATCAAAATACTATGGAAGATTTAGGGCATTATGTCTATGACGCAGAATGAACCTAGGTTAAAAAATACAGTATTGCCAGTATTGCCAATAATATTTGATGTACGAGATACAATCCTTTTAGATGTGCCGACAGAATTAGGTGGAACACCATTTATTGAAGTTCTTGAAACTAGGAAAAGCGTTAGAGAATTTAATTCATTGAGTTTAGTTTCTATAGGACATTTACTCTATTTATCAAATAGAGTAAAAGGTGCTTCTGTAAATGAATTTGGTCACACAATTGAGAGCACAAATATTGCTTCACCTGGCTCTTTAAACGCTACGCATTGTGTACTTAGATCGCCTGAAAATGGAAATTGGTATCACTATAACGCACGAAAGCACCTGTTGGAGTTGCTAACGGTGTCGAGTGAAAAGCTTGATGAGTTTTCACAGTCTTGTTTTAGCCTAATTGAAAACTCAGTAAATGCTTGGTTAATATGGTATGTAAATGATATTGAATTATTGGAAAGCAAATATGATGATCCCATTACGCTTGCCTATAGGGATGCTGGTGGGATTGCGACAACGCATGGCTTAGTTAGCCAATATTTGGGTTTGAATTATTGTCAGTTAGGGCTTCACGGATCTAATGAAGCCCAATATATATTAAATGAGCGCAAGTTGATTGGTGTCGGAGTGGCTCTTTTGGGGTGACCAACCTTTGATGATTGACGTGCTTTTGTCGTTTCTTGATTCTAATAATCTTTTAACAGAGCTGCTCTGTTGCATTTCAAACCACATTACGGCATCAAGTTCTGAAGTTTTAACATGCATAGATTCTGCTAGTTTTACGAAGATATCTTCAAGTTTTTCATAATGTCTTTCTACCGTCATTTTATCGTCAAAGAAGCCACCTAATAGACCTGCTCTGTAGATGTGAATATCTAAAATAGCAACATCATCTGCGTCTAGCCAGTTACGGGCAACCCATGAAGCTGTTTTAGGGCCAATGCCCTTAATTTCCATGAGCCAATTTCTTAGCTTTTTCCCTGTATCAATAGGGGCTTCATTATTATTTAATTTACTTAGAGCATGAAATAAGTAGCTGGCTTTCTGTTTGGCAAATCGGTACTTAATTGATTTTTTACCGATATCAATTGGCATTGAAAGCCAATTATATAATTGTTCTTCAGTAGGTGTTTTTTCTTCAAAAATACCAAACGAGGCCATATGTTCAAAAGCTGCAACGCCAGTAGCTGCGGGAATTCCATGTCCACCTAATAGGCATGCACCAACTTCTTCTTTTAGCGTTCGACCTAATTTATATTGGACGGTATTATTTTCTAGTCGATTCGACATTACTTTATAAAACCAGTAGGCAACGGTAGGAAAGCCTATGGCGCTCCCCCATTTGACACCGGGTATGACATCTTCATTTTCATTTGGAATATATATTTCTACTACGCTTTTTCCAACTTCTACAAATGCTTTTTGATAATTCATTTTAATCACCTTAAATAGTGAACTCTGTATTCAGCCATTCCATAAACGCAGATCTTTCCAGAGGGTTCATATCCCTGATTTTTTGTTGAAGTCTTACTTGTCTTCTTTTAATTGTTTGTCTTTCTCTAAAACAATTTCCTAGGTAACGTGAATCGTGCAATTTTGTTGGTTTTTCAAAGTTAAACCATACACACTCTGTCGCTTTACCATTTTGTGTCTGACTGCTGAAACTATATAAGTTCCAATCGTTTAAATAATGTTTATATAAATCGCTTTCATAACCAGAGATCATGACCATGCATTTCTGTTGAGTGAGAAATTGAAGTAATTTCTCATGCTGGTTATCACTGTATTCATGGCGATAAATCTTTGTCTTTCGTCTGGTAGAAGCAACATAAGGTGGATCACAATATATGAGTGTGTCCTTGCATAAGCTTTCACTCTCAAGTAACTGGATAGAATCCATATTTCTTAAGGTGACATTTTGAATGTCATCAATGTTATCAATACAACTTCTGTTGATATCGTTTCCGATATTAATTTTTGCTGCCAATTTATTCTTGATAACGATGCCAGATCCTAAAAACGGCTCGATATATTTTTTATGTGGAGGCATCAAATTAATTAGATGCTGATAAGTTTTCCCTTTGCCACCTGGATACATAAATTTTTTATTATTGCTTTACCATTAATTATATTATCGTCAAAAATGACGATGATTGCAAGCAATGTTTGTGGATTAATGTAAACCAAAGAAGTAATGAATATTTAGGTTATTCATTTCAATGGAATTTAGTTTGCCTAATGGGTAGGTAACATGTTATTTATTAATAAATAACAACAATTTAAAAAAACTTCCTATGTATAAGAGATTATCCGCATCAGTTTCTAAGTATTTTAAAAGTCTCAGTAAATGGGACTGGATAATCCTTATTACTTTTTTAGGTGTTTTTTTCCTTTCATGGGGATCGGAAGTTTATGCGGTATCCAAAGCTGATGAATCCGTAGTACTTCCAAAAGTATCTGATTTTATTGTGCCAGAAGTTGCATATAAGTTTCTATTAGTCTCATGTTTACTCGTTTTCATTTCTAGTGTAGTTCGCTTTATTACAAATGATTCTAGTGATAATTCATGGCGTTATTTGGCTATTGTTGCATTTTCTATTGTTGGCTCGGTAGTTGTTGCGTTGATCACAAGTGAAAAAACTATGCCTGGAATTTGGGCTTTAGCGTTAGGGTTACTTCATTTAGGGTATTGGTGTTGGAGGCGTGAGCATATTGAAACGTCGATATATCAAACCTCAATCAAGACAACAACAGAAAGATTAGATCGAGTTGTTAATCTCATGCCGAATGAAATTGCTTTTAAAGTGATGGGTAAAGAAACAACTGCTGCTTACGGCACTTTATCAGTGCTTTCTAAGATGTCTATTTTTGCAGATGAGATTGAGGATAAAGCGTTTATTGCTGAAACAGCACGTGATCAAATAAAAAAAGCGCTTAAGTCAATGTGTCATATAGC
>MAAC01011372.1_pt1 | contig 33706 bp, 30 predicted proteins | sample 1115981 | NCBI WGS metagenome assembly MAAC01 (sample SAMN04961126, study PRJNA320927) | seawater metagenome | isolation source: sample BD02T64 sea water enriched with oil for 64 days | place: USA:Gulf of Mexico | collected 2013-07-27 | reverse complement strand
ACCTGTCCTGGATCACCGGTTAAAAGAAACTTCGCATTTTTACCCATTCGAGTTAAAAACATTTTCATTTGGGCATGTGTTGTATTTTGTCCTTCATCCAGAATAACGAAAGCATGATCTAAAGTTCGTCCACGCATAAAGGCTAAGGGTGCAATTTGGATAATACCCTTTTCCATATAAGTCTCTAATTTTTCCATGGGAATCATATCACGCAAGGCATCATACAACGGTTGCATATACGGATCTAATTTTTCTTTTAAATCTCCAGGAAGAAACCCAAGATTTTCTCCAGCCTCAACTGCCGGACGGGTTAGTATAATTCGTTTTACTTGTTTGTTTTTTAATGCATTCACTGCAAGAGCAACACCGGTATAAGTCTTTCCTGTTCCCGCTGGGCCAATAGCAAATACCATATCATTTTTTCGCATACTCTCTACAAGTTTGCGTTGATTAGCAGATTGCGCTTTTATTAACTTACCGCCTACACCATGAACCAAGACCTCTCCACTTTCTTTAGAAGTTGCATAATCATCACTACTTTGACTGGTTAATACCCTTTCAATAACATTTTCATCCAGCTTATTATATTTCCCAAAATGATTCATAAGCATCGATAAACGTCGATCAAATTCTTCTAATAATTCTTGATCGCCATATGCTTTAATTTTAGTCCCTCTTGCTACAATTTTTAGTTTTGGAAAGTATTTTTTTAAAAGCGCAATATTTGAATTTTGTGCTCCAAAAAACTCCTTTGGACTAATCTCTTCAAGCTCAATAATAAGTTCGTTCAAATGTGATGATTTTTAAAGTTAAAAAATAGGTCTTCCTATGATAATCTCCATTCAGAATAACCAATAGAGTACGCCTACATTTAATTAATTTTTCATCTTAGTTTTAAAAATTAAAACGAAAAAATTTATGTAGGTTTGTAAAACTCAAAAGTACGTAATTTTACAGCAAAGCACCCTAAAAAAATATTAACAATTTGCCAATGGCGATAATTACATTAACAACCGATTTTGGAGAGAAAGATCACTTTGCTGGCGCAATAAAAGGCGCTATTTATAGCGAACTTCCAAATGTTAGAATTGTTGATATCTCTCATTCAGTTTCTCCATTTAGCATTCCAGAAGCGGCGTATATTATTCAAAATGCCTATAGTAGTTTTCCTAAAGGCACCATTCATATAATTGGTATAGATTCTGAAATTAACCGAGAAAACAAACATATTGTTATTAAACTCGACGATCATTATTTTGTTTGTGCTAACAATGGAATTATGAGTATGGTTTGTGCAGAAATAGCACCAGAAAAAATTGTTGAGATAAATATTCATGACAAAATTGAGACGAGCTTTCCTGTCCTTGATGTATTTGTAAAAGTTGCTTGTCATATTGCTCGTGGTGGCACGTTGGAAGTCATTGGGGTTCCAATTCAGGAAATTAAACCAATCAAAAATATTATTCCGTTTGTAAATGCTGAAAAAAATCAGATCATTGGGAATGTTATTTATAGTGATAACTATGGTAATGTGGTTACAAATATTAAACGAAAGTTTTTTGAAGAGCTTCAAAAAGGAAGACACTTTGAAATCTCTGCTAGAAATTATAAGTTCAAAACCATCTTTTCTAAATATAGCGATATTGTAAACTTTGAAATTGATGAAGACAAACGTAATGATGAAGGACGTGGCTTGGTGGTTTTTAATTCTTCCAATTATTTGGAAATAGCAATCTACAAAAGCAATTGTACCACTGTTGGTAGTGCTTCTACTTTAATGGGTTTAACCATGATGGATACCGTTACCGTTAACTTTTTAAAAGAATAAATATGTTTGTGCGAATTGTTAAAATGAGTTTTGAAGCATCTAATATCGATCGATTTACAAACTTGTTTGATTCGAAAAAAGAATATATACGAAATTTCCCTGGCTGCCGTTTATTAGAATTATATAGAGATAAAACCAGTCCTAATATATTTTTTACTTATAGTTATTGGGACACGGAAGAAGATTTAGAAAATTATAGGCATTCTCAATTATTTAAAGAGGTTTGGTCACAAACAAAACCACTTTTTAATGATAAACCACAAGCATGGAGTGTCGATAAAGTTGTAAGTTTAGACTAAGGAAACAGAAATACTGAATACTAAAACACACTATGATAGCAATTCTAAAAAAAGAAATAAATTCGTTTTTCACTTCGCCTATTGGCTATTTAGTAATTGCTCTTTTTTTACTTGTAAACGGACTCTTTCTATGGCTTTTTAAGGGTGAGTTTAATATTCTGGATTATGGTTTCGCTAGTTTGTCTCCCTATTTTATGCTCTCCCCATGGATCCTATTGTTTCTTATTCCAGCGGTGACCATGCGTAGTTTTTCCGACGAAAAAAAACAAGGCACATTAGAACTTTTATTGACCAAACCTATTTCGCATCTCCATATTGTTTTAGGCAAATATTTAGGCGCTTTTTTTCTGATCGTAATTGCTTTAATTCCTAGTTTACTCTATGTTTACACAGTACATCAATTGGGTAACCCCGTTGGTAATTTTGATCTAGGAAGTACTATTGGTTCTTATTTTGGTCTTCTTTTTTTAATAGCTGCATATACGGCAATTGGCATATTTGCTTCCGCCCTAACAAACAACCAAATAGTGGCTTTTATAATTGCTGTATTTATTTGTTTTTTCTTCTATTTTGGCTTTAGTGGTATTGCAGATTTTACAACCAATAGTTTTGTAGAGAACCTTGGCATGGATACACATTATAAAAGTATGAGTCGTGGCGTATTGGACACCCGGGATATTATATATTTTATGAGTGTAACCACCTTTTTTGTATATGTTACGGTGCTTCGAATAAGCACAAATCGTAAATATAAAAACCATGTACTACGTTTCACATTAATAACTATTGGACTTGTTTTATTTAATGTGTTTACGGCAACAACCTATAAGCGTCTCGATGTTACAAATGATAATCGATATACCTTAAGTCAAGCTGCTATTTCAGTCATAGAAGCAGTTGACTCACCAATTTTGGTAGATGTTTTTCTCGAAGGTAATTTTACTTCAGAATTTAGACGACTACAATCCGAAACAAAACAACTCCTCGAAGAGTTTGAAATGCATAACCCTCAAATTAATTTCAACTTTATTAATCCATTAGAGGATGAAAGCTCCAGAGATCAAAATATTCAGCAGTTAGTACAACGTGGTTTACAGCCTTTTCAGGTAAGTGTACAAGAAAGCGGTAAACTTTCACAGGAACTAATTTTCCCATGGGCTTTGGCTAGTTATAATGGCCAGACTGTTAAAATCCCTTTACTGAAAAATAAAATTGGAGCTACAGATCAGGATCGGGTGAGCAATTCAATTCAACATTTAGAATATGCATTTGCCGATGGATTTAATAAACTTATACATCCAAAAAAGCGAAAAGTGGGCGTATTGAGAGGTAATGCCCAACTGGAAAACAAATACATTGCCGACTTTGTAACAACACTTCGCGATTATTACTACATCGCCCCTTTTACTTTAGATAGTGTTGCTCATAATCCGCAAGGCACGCTTACCAAATTACAGGACTATGATTTGATTATTTCTGCCAAGCCTACAGAAGCCTTTTCTGAGGAAGAAAAATTTGTGCTGGATCAATATACCATGAATGGAGGCAAAAGCCTCTGGCTAATAGATAAAGTCGCTATGGATAAGGATAGCTTATACAATACTGCGGGGAAAAGTGTCGCTATTGGTCGCGACTTAAATCTCACCGACTTTTTCTTTAAATATGGTCTCCGAATAAACCCGGTATTAATAAACGATCTCTACTCTGCGCCAATTATGTTAGCAATCGGTGAGGGAAATAATGCACAGTTTCAGCCTGTACAATGGCAATATTCACCATTGGCCTCAAGTACAGCAAAGCATCCTATAACTAATAATATCAATGCCGTTAAGTTTGATTTTGTAAATCAAATCGATACTTTAAAAAATGATGTTTCTAAAACTATTCTGTTACAAAGTTCGCCCCTCTCAAAACTCGTTGGTACACCCACAGCAATTAGTCTAGACCTCATTACTCAAGAACCGGATAAAGTCACTTATAATAACGGAAATCAGAACCTGGCCGTACTATTAGAAGGTGAATTCACCTCTGTTTACAACAACAGGGTAAAGCCTTTTAATTTCCCCAACACAAAATCAAAAAGTGACCCAACTAAAATGATTGTCATTGCCGATGGTGATGTTATAAAAAATGAACTGAGTAGAAAAGGGCCTGTTGCATTAGGCTTTGATCGTGGTACAGGACAGATGTATGGGAATACGGAATTTTTATTAAATGCAGTAAACTACTTACTCGATGACGATGGACTTATAAACATTCGTAGTAAAGAAATTGTAATTTCTTTCTTAGATGCCGAAAAAATTTCCGTACAAAAAACAAAATGGCAAATTGTAAATATCGCATTACCACTGGTATTTTTAGCTCTCTTTGGGTTTGGATTTAACTTCTATAGAAAGAAAAAATACACACTGTAGTTGTTAATAAGTTTGTTTCCAATTTTAGCCGTTATAGAATATATTTGTAATAACTAATTATACGACAAGATAAATGAAATTTATAGTCTCAAGTACATATTTATTAAAGCAGCTACAAGTTTTAGGTGGTGTTATCAATAGTTCGAATACGCTTCCTATATTAGATAACTTTTTATTTGAACTTAACGGAACTGAACTTACAATTTCTGCTAGTGATTTAGAAACAACAATGTCTTCTACCATTACTGTAGAAAGTGATAGTGATGGAAGTGTTGCTATTCCAGCAAAATTATTATTAGATACATTAAAAACATTTCCTGAACAACCCTTAACTTTTATCATAGAAGATAACAATACCATTGAGATTAGTTCTAATCATGGTAAGTATGCATTAGCATATGCTAATGGTGAAGAATTTCCAAAAGCAGTTGCTTTAGAAAATCCTAGTTCAACAACTATTGCTGGAAATATATTGGCAACAGCTATAAGCAAAACGATATTTGCTGCAGGAAACGATGATTTACGTCCTGTGATGAGTGGGGTGTTTTTTCAGTTTTCAACAGAGAGCTTAACTTTTGTCGCAACTGATGCTCATAAATTAGTAAAATATACACGTGGAGATGTTTCGGCTAGTGAAACTGCTGAATTTATCATGCCGAAAAAACCATTGACACTTTTAAAAGGAATTTTATCGGGAAGCGATGATAATGTCACTATCGAGTATAATGATTCTAATGCGAAATTCACCTTTGAAAGTTCTGTACTTATATGCCGATTAATTGATGGAAAATATCCTAATTATGAAGCGGTAATTCCGAAGGAAAATCCAAATAAATTAACGATCGATAGAACACAGTTTTTAAATTCTGTTAAGCGTGTCTCTATTTTTTCAAATAAAACAACACACCAAATACGATTAAAAATTGCTGGTGCCGAATTAAATATTTCTGCTGAAGATATTGACTATAGTAACAAAGCAGAAGAGCGCTTAACTTGTGACTACCAAGGTGACGATATGCAAATAGGCTTTAATTCTCGCTTTTTAAGTGAAATGTTAGGTAATTTAAATGCAAGTGAAGTTCAACTTGAAATGAGCTTACCAAACAGAGCTGGAATACTTACGCCTATTGATGGTTTGGATGAGGGTGAACATGTTACGATGTTAGTGATGCCTGTGATGCTTAATAATTAGATATTTAAAACTATAATTAAAAGAGTCAATAGCAATGTTATTGACTCTTTTTCTTTTTAATAACTTATATAACACAATGCATTTGCTATAACATGACTAAAAAGGACGTTGCCAAACAATATATTAGCTTTCTTGAACAGGGATATACAGAAGGAATAATTGCCTTATTTACCGAAGAAGGACAAGTGTCCTCTCCTATTTACGGAGAAAAGCGAGCTGATATTTTCTATGAGAATTTAAAAGCAGATACCTTAAACTCTAAGTTAGAACTGAAAGGGATTTTTGAAGATGAGAACTCCAATAAAATAGCAATACACTTTAATTACATCTGGACTTTAAAAAACAAAAGCACTGTTGAATTTGATGTTGTGGATATTATTGAATTCAATTCTAATCATAAAATTGTTCACTTACAGATCATCTATGATACTGTAAAAAGTAGAGCATTAGTAAATGTATAAAACAACTAAAAATAAAAAAGCACTCATATAATGAGTGCTTTTTTCTTATCTCTAATAAATATAAACTAACTAACTAATAAAATTAAGAGATAATGGGTATTTTGGAGTTTCTCCATGACTTGCTTTAATAGCATTTATTATAGGAAATACTACCGATATGATCCCTAAAACAAGAAATCCGAGTAGACCCAATCCTAAAAATAAAATAAGAGGGATACATATTATAAAATAAATGATAAGACTAATTTGAAAATTTATAATGTTTTTCCCGTGTTGATCCATTTCTTGGACACGGTTTTTATTAGTCGCCCAAATTATTAGAGGCACAATAAGGCTTCCAAAGCCAACGACTAAAGTCACTAATTGACTTAAATGGGCTAAAACTATAAGTTGTCTGTCTTTTCTCATAATGGTGGTTGATTTTGATTGATACTTATAGGACGTGCAGCCATTCAAAACGTTACAGATATTTTAATGAAAATTTCAAAGAGATCTAAAATGAATGGTAGTCAATGCTAATTAGCAATTTCAAAAAGCAGGAAACAAATAATTACCATGACTAACAACTCGCATTGCTCATAGATTAAAATTATAAACTTCTAGAAAAACAGGTTAACACTTAGATTAAGCCTATTGCATAGTGAATGAGCATAGGCATATTATGCCACTAACTCCTTATATAATATATATACTGCCATGAACAATACAAAATACCCAAAGCCCTTTTTGAGCTTCCTACCTTCAATAAAATTTGATAAATAGATACCAATAAAAATTCCTATTACAGATATTGATGTAAACAATAAAAGGAAAGTCCAATCGATATCAAGATTCTCAATATCACCAATAAACCCAATTAGAGACTTTACAGCTATAATTAGTAAGGAGGTTGCCACAGCCTTTTTCATAGGTAGTTTTGCCATCAATACTAAGGCAGGAATAATTAGAAATCCTCCACCTGCTCCTACTATTCCAGTGATTACACCTACTACCGCTCCTTCAATTAATATTAGCGGATAATTAAAACTTGTTTTGAGCTCTCCTATGGCTGGGATATCCCTGTTTTTAATCATAGAAATCGATGCTAATGCCATGATTAAGGCAAAAAACAACATAATTCCAATATCTTTAGTGACCTCAAAATTATTAATACTAAACAAATGTTCCGGAATAGCAGGAACCAAATATTTTCTAGTCAAATACACCGATATAAAGGCTGGAATTGCAAATACAATTCCCGTTTTGAAATCTACTAAGCCTTTTTGAATATTACGAACAGTTCCTACAAACGCCGAGCTTCCAACAACAAATAAAGAATATGCTGTAGCAGTGACTGGGTTTAAATATAATAAATACACCAAAATTGGAACCGTTAAAATAGAGCCACCACCACCAATAAGGCCGAGTACAATGCCTATTACCAATGCTCCAAAGTATCCAAAAATTTGTGTTATATCCATTTTTAATATTAAAAGCACAAAACTACAGTATCAAAAAGTGTAGCTATGTAACAAATGTTACATGAAATTATAATGCAATAACTTTTATTCTATTTCTAAATAATTTTATCTTATTGTCTCTTTCTAGTTTTTTTAAGAGTCGAGACACGACGACTCTAGAGGTGTGCAAATCCTGAGCAATATCTTTATGTTTAACCTGTAATTGATCATTATGAGATACCATGGCCTTGTCTCGTAAATATTTTAATAAACGCTCATCCATCTTTAAAAAAGCAATAGTATCAATTGCTTCTAACATTTCCATCATTCGGGAATGATAGCTTTGTAATATAAATTCTTGCCAACTACTATATTTTCGCATCCATTCTGACATCTTTTGCACAGGGATCATAATAAGATGCACATCGGTTTCAGCAACAGCTCTAATTTCACTCTTACTATTTCCAACACAACAGGATAACGTCATTGTACAGGTATCTCCCCGTTCTATAAAATAAAGTGCTAATTCCTCGCCTTCTTTATCTTCTCTCAAAATTTTAATCGCCCCATTTAATAAAAGTGGCATCGATTTTATGTAGTCTCCAATCTCAATTAATACATCACCTTCCTTAACAGATTTATAGATTCCAATCTCATGAATCTCTTTCAGCAATTCATCTTCAAATAAGTACCCGTAATTTTCAATTAAATCTTCCATTATTGATTAGACCTTTAAAGCATTGTATAAAATTTCAATAGGATGTAATGCTTCTCGCTTTGTACCATCCTTTATTTGATGTCTACAACTTGTTCCTGGAGCAGCAATAATAGTACTTTTATCTGATTTTTCTATACTTGGAAATAGAACCATTGCTCCAATATCCATACTCAAACTATAATTCTCGGTTTCATATCCAAATGAACCTGCCATACCACAGCATCCAGAAGGAATTACTTCAAGTTTATAATTTCTAGGTAATGTTAATATTTTTTCACTAAAATCTACAGATGATAATGCTTTTTGGTGACAATGTCCATGTAATTTAATATGCTTTTCTTCCAAAGTAAACTGAGTCGCATCTATGGCGCCTTTATTTATTTCATTAGAAATAAATTCGTCTATTAAAAATACATGTTTTGCTAAATTTTCTGCATCGCTCTTCTGCGCTATTGGTACTAATTTAGGATATTCATCTCTGAAAGTTAAAATAGTCGATGGTTCAATTCCTATTAGCGGGACTTCACTTGATACAATATCTTTAAATATGGATACATTTTGTTGAGCAATTTTTTTTGCCTGTTTTAGAAACCCTTTAGAAATAAATGCCCTTCCACTTTCCGGGTGTTTAATCATAAGGACTTGGTAGCCCAACTTATCTAATAATTTAATTGTTTTTGTACCGAGATCGACGTCGTAAAAATTGGTGTACTCATCACAAAATAGATATATTTTCTTTGAATTAGATTCAATAGGTTTTGACTTAAATTGACGACGCAAGGTTTTTGATTGCAATGTTGGTAAACTCCGTGCTTTTGCAATACCTAAAACACCCTTAAACCAATTTTGTTTAATTAGTACATTATGTATGCCTGAAAATTTACTGGCAAATCCATTAAACCGACTATTATTTGCTATTAATTTAGTCCGTAATGGGATGCGATTACTTTTGTTATATTGATATAAAAATTCAGATTTTAAAGTTGCCATATCAATATTTGAAGGGCATTCTGATTTGCATCCTTTACAAGACAAACATAAGTCTAAAGCTGTTTTTATTTCTGGATGATTAAAGGGGTTGTCCTTTGTGTTTTGGGTTAAAAACTCTCTTAAAATATTTGCTCTGCCTCGAGTGGTATCCTTTTCATTTCGAGTGGCCCTATAACTTGGACACATGGTGCCTCCAGAAAAATTTAGTTTTCTACAATCGCCAGAACCATTACATTTCTCAACTGTTTTTAACAATCCTCCTGTTTCTTCAAAATTAAAAATGGTATTAAAAATAGGAGGCTCAGTATCTGGAATATAACGCAACATTTCGTCCATGGCAGGAGCATCAACAATTTTCCCAGGATTAAAAATATTATTTGGATCCCAAACTTTTTTGATTCGTTTTAGTAATTCGTAATTCTTTTCACCAATCACTAATGGAATAAACTCTGCTCGTACACGCCCATCACCATGTTCACCACTCAAGGAACCTTTATATTTTTTCACCAATTTAGCTGATGATTCACTAATAGCCCTAAATGCTTTTACATCTTCTGATTTCTTTAAATTTAATATTGGGCGAAGATGTAACTCCCCAGCTCCAGCATGAGCATAATATACTGCATCTTGGTGGTAGCCTCGCATCATATTGGTAAACTCTTCGATATAATTAGGTAAATCTTCAACATCTACAGCTGTATCTTCAATACAAGCCACCGGTTTTTTATCACCGGGAATATTAGACAATAAGCCCAAACCCGCTTTTCGCAAATCCCAAACTTTAGCTGTTTCATTTTCAGTTATTATAGGAAATGCATATCCCAACTCATGAGTTTCAAATTCCTTAATAAGTGCGGAAGCTAAATTTTTGGCTTCCAAAATTGTATCTCCCCTAAATTCTATCATTAAAACCGCTTGAGGATCACCTTGAATAAAAAATCGGTTTTTTTGCTGTGCTATATTATCTTTTGTACAGTCTAAAATAATTTTATCCATCAATTCACAGGCAGTTGGCCCATGTTTCATAGCCAGTACGGTAGCCTTTAAACTATCCTTGATACTATTGAAATGTGCAGCAATAACAAGATCCTTAGGTTTTGGTAGTGGGACCACATTCAGTTTAATTTCAGAAGTAAATGCTAATGTTCCTTCTGACCCAGTAAGTAATTTACAGAAATTGAAAGGCGTTTCATGCTCAGAAAACACATCGGAATCCAGTAAGACATCAACAGCATAGCCTGTATTTCTTCGTTTTATTGAAGCCTTGGGAAATTCTGCAATAATTTCCTTTCTTGTCGTTTCATTTGAGAGTTCTTTTTGAATGGATTGATATAAATTCGATTCTAATGAGTCTCCCCTTTGTTTTTCTAAAAATTGTGACTTCGACAATTCTTGAAACAGTACTTCACTCCCATCACTCAGAATAGTTTTAAGCTCAAGAACGTGATCTCGCGTAGCACCATATACAATTGAAGTAGAGCCACAAGAATTATTGCCTACCATACCACCCATCATGCAACGATTAGCTGTCGAGGTGTTAGGTCCAAAAAACAAACCATAGGATTTTAAAAACGCATTCAATTCATCCCTTATAACCCCTGGCTGTACACGAACCCAATTTTCGTTAGTATTAATTTCTAAAATCTGGTTCATATATTTTGAAATATCTACAACAATTCCTGCACCAACACACTGTCCAGCCAAAGAAGTACCAGCGGCTCGTGGTATTAATGATAAACCTTGTTGTCTAGCAAAGACTATAAGCCTTTGTATATCCATGGAATGCTTTGGAAAAGCCACAGCAATAGGGAGTTCTCTATATACAGAAGCATCCGTAGCATAAAGACTTTTAATCATGGCATCATAATGCAATTCACCATCTAATTGTAGTGATAATTCTTGAAATGTTGTATTCAATTTTTTAATAAAAAAAAGTTAGATATTTTTATTAAATATAATGGAATAATTAGCTTTTCCATTATTTAAATTGAAATAATAAAGGATAAAAATAGCTGTCAACAGACCTATTGGAATAATTTTTGTTAAGAGTTATATAAATTAGTGTAAAGATTCGTTAATGTGTATATCGAAACATAAAAATTAGAAAGCATTTATATATCTTTAACCCAAGCTGAGGCTTAATTATTGTCTATGAAAATTATAACACTTAGTATATTTTTTGTTTTTTGTTTTGGGAGTGCATCGTTTGCTCAGGTTACAGATACCCAAAAAAGCATCAGTATTAAAGCTATTGACAGCAATACTTTTGATTTTAAAAACACGGCTATTAAGTTACCTCCAATAAAAGGTCTTACCAACAAAAATATTAAGGCGAGACTTAATATGCTAACTTTATCTGACATCAACAAGAAACCAAAAGGTGTTGACATTACTGAAAAGAGTTCTCTTTTGCAACCCACTTGGGACATTAAACAAAAATTCAGTGAAGATCGTAAGGATGTTGCCAAATTTGCCAAAGATTATTATTTGGGAGATTTAATAACAACCTCTAAAACAGTAATTATAAAATGTCGTGACCATGAATACGTCGATGGAGATCGCATTAAATTAATGTTAAACAATGTTGTTATTCATCCCAATATTACGCTTTATGGTGATTTCTACACCATAGACATTGATTTGAAAGAAGGCCTTAATACGATAAATTTCATTGCATTAAATGAAGGCCTTTCAAGTCCAAACACTGCACAACTACAAGTTTTTGATGCCGACGGAAATCTCATTGCATCAAACAGATGGCTTATTAGAACAGGCTATAAAGCGAGCTTAATTATTGTTAAAGAGTAAACTTGCTTTTTAAAGGGATTTTTTGAGATATAATTATACTATGGTGTTTATACACAATTATTAGGAAAAACGCATCTTATCGATATTTTTCACATTATACCCAAAATATAACTCCTTTCATCGAAGCAAAAATCCGACCATCTGCACTATTTTTTATATTATGCTCAAATAATACTAGTTTTTTTGTTTGCATATTGGTTTAGCATATAATTGCTAAAATAGTTACATCACTATTTCTTTTACACGACAAATAGTAACTTTAACAGCTCAAATCCTGTTGTTTCGTCAAATTATTTTAAAACAAACATTGTAATTAGTATTTTCACAAATAATTAATAAAATGGACTCTAATGATCGATAAGATTATAAATACTAAGCATAAAATATACTACCATATTCTCTTTTGGTTAGTCTATGTTGGTGTTTACACCTTAATGTACGGTGGTTATGAAGATAAATATTGGGAAGAGTTTCAGCAATTAATATTTCTATTGCCATGGAAAATCATTCCTACATATATTACCTTATATTTCTTAATGCCCAAGTATTTATATCAAAAGAAAACAACCCATTTTATAGGTTGGTCTTTGGTATTGGGCTTAGCTATGGCGGTTATTAACAGGTATATGAGTTGGGCTTATTTATACCATTGGTTTAATCCAGAGAAAGAACATTGGAAAGTTCCATTGTTATATTTTCCAAAGGTGTTAAATTCATTGGTTGGAGTCTACTCCCCTGTGTTTGTGGCTATGGCAATTAAATTACAGCTATTTCACTACCAGAAAGACAAGATTACAAAAGCATTGGAACAGGAAAAAGTTGCGACAGAACTTAAATTTTTAAAGGCTCAAATTCACCCTCACTTTTTATTTAATACCCTCAATAGTATTTATTCGCTTTCCTTATCTGAATCAAAAAAAGCGCCTCAAGCAATTTTAGGCTTATCGAAATTCTTAGATTATATGCTTTATGAGTGTAATGACCGATTTATATCAATTAGTCGTGAGTGGGAACAATTGATGAATTTGATTAATTTAGAGCGCTTGAGATATGATGATAAACTCAGTGTAAGTGTATCTAATTCTATTGACAACAATGAAAGTCTTATCCCGCCTTTATTATTGTTACCTTTTGTAGAAAACGCCTTTAAACATGGTGCTGATAATGAAATAGATGATTCATGGATTAACATTAATATTAGCCTCGATAACGATCAATTGGAATTAATGGTAGAGAATAGCAAGGTTCCCTCACAAACGATGGAAGCCTTGGATAGTGATAAAAATATTGGACTCAAAAATGTACAACGACGACTGGATCTGTTTTTCCCTGAGAAATACTATTTAAAGATATTAGAAGAGGACGATAGTTTTTTAGTAAAACTGAATTTAGATTTGAGTACTGTGACTCAATTAAACAAATTGGAAGATGTCTAATAAAATAAAATGCATCATAGTAGACGATGAACCATTGGCTAGAAATGTGTTGGTAAACTATGCCAATCAAATTGAGCAATTGGAGCTAGTCGCCACATGTTCAAATGCATTAGAGGCTTTTGATCATATTCAAAATAGCAATATTCAACTTGTTTTTTTAGACATTAAAATGCCAAAATTAAATGGGTTGGAACTTATTGAATCAATCAAAAACCCACCTTTAATTGTATTTACAACAGCATATCGCGATTTCGCGATTAGAGCTTTTGAATTGGATGCCATTGACTATCTATTGAAGCCAATCTCACTTACGCGCTTTTTAAAAACCGTATCTAAAGTAAATAAATATTTGTGTGGACAACAGTTTGAAGAGTCCTCTAATGAATTGGAAATACATAAAAAAGAGGTCTCTACCGCTATTGAGCAAGAGTTTCTTTATATAAAAGCAGATCGAAAGGTTGTCAAATTAAACTTGAGTAGCATTCAGTATTTGGAGAGTTTAAATGACAAGGTTATCATTCATCTAACAGACCGAGAAGTGATTACTACCCAACGCATAAGTTATTTGGAAGAAAAACTACCCAAACAACATTTTATACGAATCCATAGATCCTTCATAATTGCATTGAATAAAATTACGGCCTTCAATAATATCATGGTAGAGCTTAATGGCCGAGAGCTCCCTATAGGTAGAAATTATCGATCCAACGCCTTAGAAGCACTTCGTGATCATCCCAATTAAATATCTTCATTTATTTTTGATCACATTTAGCCATTATGTTCACCCTTCAAATATGGGCATACTTTATGGCGAATGTCATGTTTGGAAATTTTAAGAATAATTTTTGTTAATCATTCCTTAAAACAGATGTCAGTGACTTTTTATGTAGTCAAATGACAGGTTCTGACCCGTTTTCGGCATCAAACGCAAGTTAAATGTCATAACCTCAATGAAGCTAGTCATACACAATAATATCTTGATATTGACTGTATTGCGACGTTTATTTGACTCATCATCAAAAAACAAACAGTCCAATGAAAAACGCACTATTACTTCTAATCTTATTTCCATTACTTAGTCAGGCACAAGATGACTCTATTGATACCCGTGAACGCTTTAAATATGCAATTAAAAAGGCTGAAACACCTATTGAATTGGATGGAAATGAGAGTGTAAATGAATGGGACGCTCATGAGGTTGCTACCAATTTTTTCAACCACTGGCCAAAAGATGAAGGACAGGCCGAAAATCAAACTGAGGTAAAAATTACCTATGATGAAAATAACATCTATGTTTTGGCGAAATGTTATGATAGCAATGATCGCATTATACAATCATTAGTTAGAGATAATTCTGCTGATTATTGGGGTAGTGATAACTTTACGCTTGTATTGGATCCTGTGAATTCTAAACAGAGTGGTTTTTTATTCGGAATTACTGCGGGTGGAGCCGAGATGGAAGGTAGTCTGGTTATTGAAGGTTCACAAACCTATAATTCTGAAAATTGGGATAATAAATGGGATTCAAAAGTAACTCAATATGATGGCTATTGGATGGCAGAGATTTCCATTCCATTTAAAACATTACGATATAACCCAAATCAAAGTTCCTGGGGTATCAATTTTATAAGAGGTGACAAACAAAAAAACACCTATACCACCTGGACGCAATTTCCTGTAAATTTTAACGGCGTAAGCATGAATTTTATGGGGTCACTGGAATGGGATATCCCGCCAGTGAAAGCTTCTGGAGCTTTTATATTTAACCCATATATAACTACCTCATCTTTAAGAAACCATGAGAATCCCGATCAAAGTAAAGCGGATAACACTATTGATATTGGTGGTGATGTTAAAGTCGCACTTAGTAGTAGCCTGAACTTAGACTTAACTTTGCTTCCAGACTTTTCAAATGCAGATGTTGATCAGGAAATAACAAACATAAGTAGGTTCAATATATTTTTACCTGAGCAACGTAACTTTTTTCTTGAGAATAATGATATATTTTCAAGTTTTGGAAGCTATGACATAAAACCGTTCTTTTCAAGAAAAATTGGAATCATGGATGGTCAAGCCGTCCCAATTAATTATGGTGGACGTCTAACTGGTAATATAAATCCTAACCTTCGTATAGGGGTGATGGATGTTCAAACTGATGAAACCGGAGATTTTGCAGGGCAGAATTATGCAGTAGGTGCATTTCAACAAAAAATATTAAAACGCTCTGTTATAAAGGGAATTTTTATTAATAGACAAGCCACCAGTTCTACGGAGTCAAACGAGTTTTCAAGAAACGCTGGTCTGGAATTTAGTTATATTTCAGAAAATGGTAAATTCAATAATACTTTCATGTATCATGCATCAATTACTCCTGAGAAATCTAGCAAAAATAGTTTTTATGGGATCAACGGAACTTATCTTACAAAACGATTTAGAACAGGATGGGAAATAAATGTGGTTGATGATAATTACATTACCGAAGTGGGTATAAATCCGAGATTACAAAATTATAATGCGGAAACTGGAGAAACCGTTCGTCTAGGATACACTTTAATTAATCCATGGGTAAGATACTTAACCTTTGTAGAAGATGAAAACAGAAAATTGAACTATCATGGTTTACGTACCTGGCATTTTTTGTATTTGAATCCCAATGGTTCTTTAAATGAAAGCCAAAATAATTTCGGATATGACTTTGAATATAAAAACACTTCAAGGCTCGTCTTACTCGGAAGATATAGAAAAGTAAACTTGATGTTTCCCACCTCTTTATTAGGAAGTGACTATGCTCCTCTCCCAATTGATGACTATTCATTTAGCAGTTTTGAGTTTCGTTATAGAGCAGACAGTCGTAAAAAGTTTTCATGGGATACCAATGTCAGCTATGGAAACTTTTTTAATGGAACTCGTTTAAGAGCAAACATCAAAGGTACCTATAGAATACAGCCTTGGGGGAATTTTGGCTTGAGCTACAATTTTAATGATATCAAATTAAAGGAGGGCTTTGGAGCAGATAAAATTCATTTAATTCGCTTTAATGGGGACATTAGTTTCTCTAATAAAATTGCTTTTAAAAATGTGGTTCAATATAACTCCTTGAGCGAAAACTTAAGTGTTTTTTCACGTGTACAATGGCGCTACAAACCGATGTCGGACATCTATCTTATATTTAATGAGAATCATGGTCTTGAAGGTATGGGTATTAAAAACAGATCTATAGTACTTAAAATGACACATTGGTTTTAGATTTCACATTGAGTTAATTCAATCACAAAAACGAAAACATTAATAGCACATCTATGTGATGATATTATAACAGTAAATATCAAATTTTCAATAGGATAAGTACCACTTATTTTTAATTATCGTTTTTCTAAAAAATCATAGAATATATCAACCTCAACACTTGATGAAAATTTCTGATTACTGGGAAAGCTCATCCATTTATCTGTAGTTTCTTTTGCCGATTTTGCGTCCGTCCAATCTATGAGCCAAGTAAATACCGTTGGATCTTTAGGAGATTGATAAACTTCAAAATCCAACAAAGAATCGTTACTGGAATGCTGCATTTCTGAGATTAGTTTCTTATTTAATTCGATAGCACCATTGATACAGTCCGCCTTAAATTTAAATACTGCTACTTCTTTACATCTCATAATTGTATTGTTTTAGTTTTACTTATTGATAATGGTTTTAATGAAACATACAAGTTTCAGTATAACATGAGAGCGTGTCATAATATGAAGCCTAATGCTGTTGTATGGTTGCTGTAGCGTTCCCAACATATAGAATCGCGACAGTTATAATTGAAATGACGACAAAACTTATGAGTGTTTTTTTTAGTTTTGACTTCGTAAAATAGGTGTATAAAAAATACCACAGATAAGGTATAATAATAACTGCACTGACCAACAATCCTATGGTGTCTGAATCGTAATAACCAATCCATTTACTTAAAAAATGGAACACAGTTCTATTGAGTAATATCACAAATGATTGAATCAAATTTATAGCACTTAATAAAAAAATAGTAACAATTACAGACTGTACAAAAGGCTGTTTCTTATTATCTTTTAGCATATAAAAACCCAATGAAAACAATGGAATAATGAGGGTAGTAATCACTAAATAAACCCAACGCACTTGTTTTGAATCTGGACCTCGGCTTTCAAATTTAATAGTACTCTTATCTCCATTTTCAAGGAATTGAAAAAATGTTCCACTAATAAGGCCTTCTGTCAAGCTCAAGATTAAAATCAGAATACCCATTGTTGTGATAAAAAAAAGAATGGGATTTTGAAATGGTTTCGTCTGTCCAGACACAAAATGATTTACGGCCTTACCGCCCTTAAGAACAAGACTTTTGACATTGAAGGAAAACCCTCGATCAAAGGAAATACCTTCTTTTAATATGTTATTAAAATATTTTGAATCTAATGCCAAAATCACCTCTTGTCCACAGGCAGGGCAATACTTTGGTTTAGAGTCGATATTTTCTTGACAATTTTTACAATGCATTTTTATAAACGTTAAATTAAATAGCAGGGATTTTATTCAATTTTTTTTAAGAATTCTTCCTTATAGGTATTACCAATAGGTATCTTAACGCCATCAATATGTATTTGGTGGTTTTCGTAAATATTGATTTTTTCCAATGCCACAATATATGATTTATGAACACGCGAAAACTTATTGGCAGGCAGCATATCAAGAATCTCATTTATACTTAAACGGGCAAGTAACTTCTTTTCATCTCTAAAATGAAAGAACACATAGCCTCCATCCTTTTTTAAATAGAGGATATCATTAACCTTAATTTGGTGAGTTTGCAAACCGCTTTTAATATTTACTAATAATTCAGAAGTTGTATTGGTGTTCACCTGTTCATTTTTGGTCTGTCTTTTATTTAAAACAGCATTTGCTTTGGTGACCGCCTTCATAAATTCCTGAAAATTAAAGGGTTTTACCAGATAGTACACGGCATCATATTCATAACCCTTAACCGCATATTCTGAATAAGCCGTTGTAAAAATAATAAGTGGGCTGTTTTCTAATAAATCCAAGAATTCTATTCCCGAAATTTCCGGCATATTAATATCCAAAAAAATCAATTCTACATCGTTCTTTTGAAGGTACTCAATAGCATCAATAGCACTTCTAAACGTCTTTGCTAAGTTTAAAAAAGGAACTTTTGACACGTGGTTCTTAATGACGTCGAGCGCAATTGGCTCATCGTCTATGGCTATGCAATGTATCATAGTATCTCAATTTACAACGGAAATTTTAAATGGACTTTAAAATTCTCGTTTTCGTCTTTAATCGACAATTTATGGGCATCAGGAAAGAGCAAGTTTAATCTCATTTTGACATTTTCAAGCCCAATACCATTTTCATCATTTCGATTCATTTGATTCCTTTTATGATTGCTATTAATAACATTAAGAATAAGTGTTGCTTTTTGTAGTTCAATCTCAACCTTTATAAAAGACTGTTTTTTAATATCTACACCATGCTTAAATGCATTTTCTATAAATGGAATTAATAGCATAGGTGGAATTTTTCTATTGCCAATTTCGCCTTTAACATTCAAAGTTATATCAATAGGATCATCGTCCGAAAATCTTAATTTCTGAATATCGATAAAGTCCTTAATATAATCAATTTCATTTTCTAAAAGTACCTTATCAGTATTGCTCTCATAGAGCATGTATCGCATAATTCCTGAAAGCTTCTTTATTTTTTCAGCAATTATTGGAACATTTTGAGTTAATGCCATTCCATATAAATTATTTAATGTATTGAATAAAAAATGTGGATTAACTTGAGATCTTAAAAAATTCAACTCGGTTAAATGCTTTTCTTTAATTAATTTTCTATTCTTAATTTCTGTCCTTAGCCAGTCTCTCGAAAATCGATACACAAAGGCCAATAACACAACCACTAAATTGGTACCTATAAGTGTTTCTCCCAAAGTATGAATCTCATTTAACCCGTCAAATACAGCGGGTGTAAGCTCATAAAATCGAATTATAAATTCTTCCTGAAAATACTCTAGCCCAGAAATACCAATGAATAACACCAACAACCAAAAAATAAATTTCAAATATTTTTCTTTTGCCAGAAATTTGGGCATCAACCAAAATGCAGTTCCATAAAATAGTATTGTATTAAAAATCCAACCAAAGATTAAGGCGCTATAAATACTACCGTCTGAAGTGTTTGTGAGTCCTATAAAGAACGTATTCTTATGGAGAATTAAGCTTCTAACAGGAATAAAAGTCCATATTAACATATGAACAATTATTTCTAGGTATCTCCAATGCTTTTTATAGGTCTTATTCATTTTATGATAAAAATACAATGTTTATGATTATTTACAATAATGCATATTTTGATTGACAAATAAAACAATTTGTAACAAACTATGCCTTATTTGTTACAAACAACCAATTCCCTGCAACAAACTAGATTGACACTTCAAAAGTCAAATCCTGTTTTTTTTCCTGTCCCATAATCCCCCAGAAAAAATCAAAGTCTTTCAGTCATTTTATGCCAAAAATTATATGTTTTATAACATTGATTAAAAGAAATACCTCGTTTGTAACAAATATACCGCAGTTCGATACATTTTATTTGACTTAATCTATCCCAGAGATACTTTTGACCTAGAAATTAATAGCAAACATATCCTTTTTTCTTTGGATACTATTTTATGCTTCCAAAAAACAATCGCAATACATTATGAAAACATCACGAACTCTTTTTACTGCCTTTATCATATCAGTTAGCTTAATGGGACAAGCTCAAAATAATAAGATAGAACTCATTGACAATTTTATAAAGCAATTATTAAACGAAGTGCAGGAAGTGCCTAGTTTAGCTATAACAATTATTAAAGATGGTAAACCTTTTTATACAAAATCATATGGTTATTCAGAAGTAGAAACCAAAACGAAGGCAACAGCCGCAACGGCTTATTATATTGCATCTGCCACAAAACCATTTGTTGGGTTGTTAGCAGCGCAACTGGAGGAAGAAGGTGTTTTGGACCTCAACCAATCGATTAGCACCTATGCTCCAATAAAGAATTTTAAAGATAAATCCATATTTGAAGGTGTTACTATCGCTGATTTATTATCTCATACAAGCGGCATAAAAAATACTATTCTTGCCTATCAATTTTCTGGAATTGGTCAATATACTAGAAAGCAATTGATTAAAATTTTAGAAGAAAAAACCAGCTCAAGGTTTAATAACAAATCATACAGATATGACAATTTGGGTTATAATGTGTTTGATCTTATTCTATCTGAAGAATTTAACTTGAATTGGAAGGATTTGTTACAACAGAAAATATTTAATCCTTTAGACATGAATCATAGTTCTGCATACTTATCCAAGGCGAAAATTAATAAATGGAACATAGCGAAACCTTATACATCTGTCAATGATACTCAATTACCAACATTGGCGCTCACACAAAAAAATGATGCCACATTTCAAGCTGCAGGCGGAATAATTACCTCCATTCAAGATGCCCAGAATTGGTTACTTATGCAAATGAATGAGGGAAAATTTAGAGGCCAGCAAATAGTGTCAAAAGAGGTGCTTTCCAATTCGCGTCTACAACTCACAAAAACAAAAGGCAGTGGCGATATTTTTAAAAATATAGGCTATGGTTTAGGCTGGAATACGGCTCAATATAATGAAAGAGATGCCGTCTATCATTTTGGTAGCTTTGATGGTTTCTTTTCTCATCTCTCGTTCTTACCAGAAGACAACATAGGAATCGCCATTTTTAGTAATGAATCCTATTTTGGTGATAATGTCTCAAATTTAATCGCCGCTTTCTCCTATGATGTATTACTAGATGCAGTAACATCCTTAGAGAATTATGAAAAAAAGGTGAATGCTGTAAATGAAAGAGTAGATTATATTCAAAAGGCTTATGCCAACGATAGAGCTAGTAGAGCTAGTAGAAAATGGCATCTAAAGCATGAATTTAAAAAATACGTCGGGACCTATGAAAATGAATTCTTAGGCGAACTAATAATAACTCAAAAAGACAATCAATTAATAGCAAGTTTGGGAATTTCAAAAGCAATCGCAACACCTTCTCTAAATGACGATTCAATTAGAATAGAGTTTAATGACGGAAGAGGGCAAGAGATTTTATTTATAGCGAATAAAAAGAAAGTAATTGCAGCGGTATCTGGAACTAGCGTATTTCTTAAAAAGTAAGATAAATGACTTATTGGTATAGATCCAACTATCACCAATAAATCTTTTTTTATTTGACCTTAAATTATAAACTTCTAACTTTGATAATGATTTAAAGCATGAGTCTAAAAATCGATACTATTAGATAAATTCTGCTTCTTACTTTAAATGTTACATTCTAAATACATAAGGACACTATATTCAAGAACTCACAAAATGAAAAAATTTGCAATAATTATTCTTCTATTATTAGTCAGTTGTAAAGCCGATAAAAAAGACAGCATTTCTTTAAGCATAAACTCAAGTGATTTAATAATAAATGAATATTTAGAATTACGAGAACAAGTTGCTTCCTATAGTGGAACTGTTTTAGTTGCTCAAAAGGATTCAATCCTTCATCTAAAGGCCTATGGAATGGCCGATAGAACAACGAAGGATTTAAATAAAATAGACACTAAATTTAAGGTTGGATCCATTACTAAAACATTTACAGCACTCGCCATTTTACAATTGCAAGAAAAAAACAAACTAAGTATTGAGAATACTTTATCAGAATACATCGCTGACTTCCCGAATGCAGAAAAAATAAAAATTAAGCATCTATTAACTCATAGTTCTGGGATCCATGGTCAATGGCGGGACGATTGGCATGAAAAGAGACGATTACGTTTTGAGAGTATCATTAAAAAAATAAGTAAAAAGCCAATGTTATTTGAGCCAGGACAAGGTGAAGAATATTCTAATAGTGGTTATGCATTATTGGCTTATATAATTGAAAAAGTTTCTGGAATGACTTATGAAGCTTATTGTGAAAAATATATTTTTAAGCCTGCTAATATGAATAATTCTGGTGCTATCTTTTATCCAGAAAAAGAATACAACAATTTTGCTACTGGACATGAATATGCCCCTGGATTGGACGGCTATAATACGAACCTCAAAGCTGAGTTTGTATATACTCCAAATCTTAAAGGACAAGCATCAGCATATTCTACCGTAGAAGATTTATATAATTATAGCCTCGCACTTAAAAATAATGAGTTACTAAATAAATCCTCAATGGAGTTATTAATGGCTAAACTACCAAATTCAGATTTCTCGCTAGGAAATTGGTATAATGGTGAAACTAAAACTAACGGTCCTTATTTTTACTTTTCAGGTGTATCTAATGGCTTTGAGTCTGTTATTATCAGGTATACTGATAAAGACATTACAATAATCGCCTTAAATAATCACCAGAATTCAGATGTTTACGCCATTACTAGAACGGTTGGTAAAATTTTAGGTGGCCAAGAAATTTATTTACCCTCACTTAGAACCGCAACACATTTTGACATTTCAAAATACAGAAATTTAGAGGGCATTTATGCTTATCCTGATGATAGTGATGACTTTTTTGAAATAGTAATTGATAATAAAAGACTATTTATTTTATCAAATGCCGACCCACTAGAGGAATTATTTTTGGAGTCACACAACAAATTCTTTTCAGAAAATTATGACTTACAATTAGATTTTTCACTGGAAGGAGAATGTGAATACATCTATAATGGAGATGATTATATCTATCTGAAAAAAGAATAAAAAACTAAAACTAATCAGTAAAATTGTAAAATCATTTATGTCTATAATATCTCTAGTCATTCTGTAACTGTCAAATTTAAATAAGGGCTAATATACTTTACCCAATTTAAAATTAAATTTCATCATTTATTATATTCACAATTTGATCTGCACAGTCTTCTTGTATAAAATGCTTTGCATCTATAACATGAACATTATCTGGTTTTATTTTTAAATCGTGAATTACTTGTTCAGCTTGAGGATCCCATTTTAAAAATGGATCATTTTTACCCCATATTACTAAAGCTGGTATCTTGAGTGTAGGTAAAAGGTTTTTATAATTAGGGAGTAAATGACAAGTTCTAGAAAAAAAATAGTACATTCCTCTTACTTTACCTTCTAACAAAGGCAACTTATAGCCTTCAAGCGATTCATCACTCAATGATTTAGATAATCCTTTCTTCAATAATTGATTAACCAAAAACCCATTAAATAACTTTGATACATATAAACTCATTACTGTTTTTGTAAACCAATTTTTACCAAAACGCATGGGAGGTTTAAACCCTTCTTGATAAATAATAGTATTTAATATTATGAGTTTTTTCACGTTTTGTGGTGCAAGTTTTAATAGTTCCCAAGTCCATAAACCACCAGCGTCGTGAAATACATGAATCCAAGAATCTATCCTTAAATAGTCCATTAACCCCAATAGCCTTTTTGCATGTTTTTTTTCGTGATAAATATGATAACTCTCAGGGTTATCGCTATTACCAAAACCTAGCATATCTGGTACAATAACACGATAACCTTTATCAACCAATAATAGCATCATTTTTCGATATAACCATCCAGAAGTTGGTACGCCGTGCAACAACAAGATCACATTATTTGAAGTACCTTGGTCTATGTAGGCAATCTTTCCTTCTTGAGAAACAAAAAATTGCTGGTCTGCTCTATATTTAAAATAATTCATTTTATAAATATCCTACTTAAAATTTAGTATTAATGTTGATAGTTAAAATTACAAATTTTACATATATAAAAGTCTCTTTTGCATAAACCTTGTGCAATTTCCTCCTCACCTCCTCTTTGAGAAAATATTTAAAAAAAAGCAATATTATTATTACCTGCATTAATTATAACGGTTGGCGGACAAACAAAAACGTTCTTATCCCCATCCCCATCGTATTCAATTAAACATATTCTTTTAGAAATATTTATGTAACGCTTTCAAAAAGCATCTGTTTATCTATATATCAAAACTTAATTTGAAAACCACATTAGGTCTCTCTCTTCTAAGTTATCTAAAAATATAATTAACGGAATTTACTTATGAACTTAAACAATACAATTAAAAAAACAGCACTCTTAATATTGCTAGTATTAAACCTAACTGTTAATGGACAAACAAAAAGCGATATTGACAGTCCTGAATATATAATTCAAATTGATAAGAGCAAACGTAATATAGCAAAGATAGAAGCCAATATCATTTTAAATGATAGTACAATTAAAATGGCTTCTTGGGGACACCCTTGGCTAAAGCATGGTTGGGCCACATTTGTTAAGAAATTAAACATAAAAACAGAGTCTGGGCAAATACTTTCGTATAAAACTGTGGACAAAAATGGCTGGGGAAAATGGAAAGTTTTAGCCCCAAATGGCACAAAGGTTCATCTCAGTTATGAAGTGCATTTTGATCATAAAAATCATGATTGGAACCCTGCTGGAGGGATAGATTCGAGACCAGAAGTAACTGACGATGCCCATTTTTTAGTTAGTAAAGCTTTGTTTATTTATTCTCCTGGTGTAAAGAATGCTAAAATTAAATTTAATATCCCGTCAAATTGGGAAATAGCCACCAATTGGAAAAAAGATAAAAGCGGGTTTTATTTTGCAGATTCATGGATAAGCTTGGTAAATAACGCATTGGTACTAGGCAACTTCGATAAAAAAGTGGTGACTAATGGACAAATGAACTTAATATTTGCTATAGATAAAAATCTTAGCAAATATACTCAGCGATTTATAGATTTGATGCAAAAACAATTAAACGAATTTAGCAAGATTTACAATGGAACTCCTAATAGGAATTATTTAATATCAATTAGAAAGGCCGATGAAGATGACGGGGAGAGTTTTCAAGATAGCTTTAATCAAGTCCTTACTGATAATAGAATAGAAGAACGAATTCTTATTTGGGGTAACACAATGGCACACGAAATGTTCCATTATTGGAGTAGAGGCTATTCAATTGCTGGGGAATCTGAAGATATAGCTTGGTTTATCGAAGGGTTTACAGAGTATTATTCAACTATTTCACTCAAGAGGACAGGTGCTATTACAGAAGATCTTTATCTGAAAAAATTGGAGCAATTCCTCTCTCGCTATATAATTGCAAAGAGAATGTGGCCTGTTGACCAGGTAAGTTTAGTTGATGCAGGTAAAGAAAAAGCTAAAAATTGGCTTTTTATCTATGGAGGGGGATCAACGATGGCTTTAGCATTAGATATTGAAATTAGAACTATAACAAAAAACAAAAAAAGCCTAGATGACGTTATGTTATTGGTGAAAGCGAAATATGGAGATAATCAGATAAAAATTACAACAGCTAATATTATGGAGGCTGTTAATGAAGTAAGTGGAGCGGATTTTACTGAGTTTTTTAAAAAATATATTTATGGAAAGAAAGATGTATTGAAAATAAAAGACATAGTATCTAAAGCAGGATTGAACTTTGATCAATTTACTGAGGGAGTCTATTTATCAAGAAAAAAAGGTAATAAGAAAGTGATGCTTGACAAGATGATTGGATCAAAAAAGTAAGGCTGAAATAAAGTTTATTGATTTTTTTTGTAACGCTTAGTAAAAAATTATGTTTACCTTAAAGTAACATATATACAAATAGATTGGATAGTTTATCAGATGCTTCGCTCATGTTAAAAGTCAAATCTGGCGATACAGAAAAGCTAGGGCTACTTTACGAACGATATAAAAAGAGATTATTTGGCTTTTTTTATCAGATGAATCATAATGTTGACCTAAGTGAAGATTTGGTTCAAAATGTATTCATTAAAATACTAAAATATAAACATAACTATTCAGATGAAAGTAAATTTTTGGCATGGATATTTCAAATTGCTAGAAATGTAAGCTATGATAATTATAATAAATCTAAAAAAGAGCAAAACAACATCAACCTAACAGATGTAGCTTATAAAATAGACAATAAAAATAACGCAGAGCAAACAATAGCATCTAATGAAGACTTGTCTACCCTTAAAATTGCAATGCAGAAGCTAACCTATGAAGAAAGTGAAATATTAATATTAAGTAAATTTAAAGAACTAAAGTACAAGGAAATTGGTGAGATAATTGGTTGCAGTGAAGGATCCGCTAGAATAAGAGCTCATAGAGCATTAAACGAATTAAAGGTCATTTTTTTTAAACTCGAAAAAAGATAAGGCAATGGATATTATAGAATACAAAGAATTGATGATGGATTACGTTGCTGGCAAATTGAATATCGAAAAGAAAATTGAATTCGAATATTTCATTAACGCACATTCTGAATGTTTAAAGGAAGTTAATGGTTTAAAATTAGTTTGGGAATCCATGGATAGCAATTCTAACTCACCAGAGCCAAGGCCAGAAATGGATACTCAATTTTATACTTTTTTGAATTCTGAAACGCCTAAAGAAACAACAAAAAAGCCTTCAATATTTGAACATGTGAAATCCCTTTTTATAAATATCATTTTTAATCCCAATACTGGAAGGTTAGCCTATGGAATTGTAATTCTTGCAATTGGTGTGTTTATTGGAAACAAACTAGATTTCGATGCTTTTAATGGTGCCCAAAATACTGAAACTCAAATTGCAGAAATACAAAAAGTAAGATCACAACTAGTTTTAGCATTACTTGAACAACCTTCTGCAAATAAACGATTACAAGCAGTTAATGAAGTTAATGAATTAAAAGAAGTGGAAGAAATTGTAATTAACGCCCTTTTTACAACACTTAATAACGATGTAAACACCAATGTAAGGTTGGCTACGATTGAGTCTTTAAGTAATTTTGTTTACTTACCATCTGTTAGAGAAGGTTTGGTGCAATCAATAATTAAACAAAACTCCCCTTTGGTTCAAATAGCTTTAGCTGATTTAATGGTTGGTATTGATGAAAAAAGATCAATAACTCCGTTTAGAAAACTACTAAAAAAAGAAGAAATTAACTCAGCTGCAAAACAAAAAATAGAACAATCAATCCAGTCTTTATTATAGATCATTCTAAAAATAATTAGTAAAAATAAAATTATGGGAAATTCATATATAAAAATAGCATTGATTTTTGTTAGTATTTGTGTATTAACTGTTGAAGGAACAATTGCACAAAACGACGATAATAAATCAATAATTGTTCCACTAAGCAAGCCTAACGATTCAGGGGTTTTATCGTTGAATTTAAATTCGGGAAAGATAAATATTACAGGACACCAGGGTAACGAAGTAGTTATTAATGCTCAACCAAGAGAAACCAAAAACACAAAAGCACTCAATAATAAGAAACTTAGATCAAAAACTATCAAACCATTAGAATTTAGCATAATAGAAAATGACAATAAAGTAATCATTGGAATGAATGATACTGGTACCATAGTTGATTTTGAAATAAAAGTGCCGCGAAATTTCTCTCTAAACATAAGATTAAAAAACAATGGAGATATTTATGTTGAAGGTGTGAATGGAGAGTTTGAAATCAGCAATGAAAATGGGAATATAACTTTGGTAAACATTAGTGGATCTGCTATTGTAGATACTGTGAATAAAGACATCACAATAAATTTCCTTGAAATAAGCAACAATGCGATGGCTTTTAGTAGTCTCAATGGAAATCTCAATATCACTTTTCCTAAAAGCATTCAAGCCATTATGAAGGCAAGATCTGATGAAGGTGAAATATTTACCGATTTCGAATTGAATAAAAAGCTAACTTTAAAAAAGAGTAAGCTTTCAAGTAGCAATAAACAAAATATAGATGAGTGGTCGATTGGCAAAGTTAATGGAGGAGGCCCAATGATTTCATTCAAATCACTTAATGGCAACATAACTATTAGAGCGAAGGACTAATAGGTTTAAATTGGGTTCTATCAATTAGGGCTTTAACTTCACTCTCATCTCCAATTTCATTTAACAAGTTTCACATTAAAATTTCAAAAGACTGATGCATATTCAAGACATCAGAAGATGAAAATTTACAAATAAAATGTTAGTAATTAATAATCGAAAAATGAAAAAACTCTTAGTATTAGCTTTAATATGCTATTGCGGTATTTCTGCACAAAATGAACCAATTGAAAAAAAAGGTATTCCAACAATTATAGAAATATTTAATCAAAAACCAATTGTGGCAATTGGTGAAACACATGGGCACCTTCAACTATATCAATTCCTTACCAAATTGGTTCTAACGGAAGGTTTTTATAAAAACGTAAATGATATTTTAATTGAATCAGGAAATGCACTTTATCAAGACACTTTAGACAAATACATTTTTGGTGGGGATGTTGCTTTTGTAGACCTCCAAAAAGTATGGATAAATACAACTCAGTCACCAGTTGATCCTTGGAGTGTAGATGTTTATTATAGTTTTCTTAAAACTATAAGAGAATTAAATAGTCGTATTTCCAAAAATGATAGAATCCGAGTTATTGCAGCCGACCCACCAATTGCATGGGAAAATGTAAATACAAATAAAGATTATTTAGCTACAAGAGGTAGTAGAAACGAGTTTTTTGCAAAAATTGCAATTGACGAGGTACTGTCTAAAGGTCGAAAAGCACTCTTAATAAACGGCGGAGCTCATTTTGGGAATAATAGCCCTAAGAAAACAAAAGTGAATCAAAGAATAGAAAAAGTATACCCTAATTCTGTGGTGATAATATTTCCTAAATCTGGTCTTTGGAAAGGTAATGAAGATAAAGAAAAACAATTAAATTGGCCAATGGGTACAATTACTAAAGTAAAAGATACTTGGATTGGGTTATTACCAGGCCCTAGAAGGATGATAAGAAACCCTTCCGCTTCTACAACACTCACTCCTCAACCACCTTCAAAATATAAAAGACAAGATTATTTTGACTATTTATTGTATTTAGGGTCTAGTAAGGATATGACCTACGGAAAAATTGACGCTTCCATTTACAAATCTAAAAAACTTTGGAAAGAACTTAACAGGCGTTCTATGATACGTTTTAATCACAAACTTACTGAAGAATCAAGAATAACTGGAGAGTTACTTCCAAAAGATTACAATTAATTAACATATTCTTTATTATGAATAAACTAATACTCTATATTTTCTTAGTTATCCTTTTTAATTGTAATGAGACTCCAGCAAGGAGTGAAATTGCTATTATTAACGTGAACATAATTCCCATGGATTCTGAAAGAATTTTAGAATCTCAGACGCTTATCATAGAACATGGGATAATTACAAAAATTGGTTCGTCCGCGACGGTTAAAATTCCTAAGAACGCTCAAATAATCAATGGGAAAAATAGATATTTAATTCCTGGCCTAATGGATATGCATGTTCATATAGAAGAATCCGATTTGCCTCTATTTTTGGCTAACGGCATTACTACTGTAAGGAATTTAAATGGAGATAAAACACATTTAAAATTAAGAAGGAAAGTTGATCAAGGAGAGATTGCTGGTCCCAGAATTTACACTTCAGGCCCTTTAATCTGTGGTAAAAACACGAAATGGAAGATAAAAGCAGTACCAAAATCTCAAAAAGAAGTAAAAGAGATTGTTAAAACGCAAAAAAAATTGGGTTATGACTTTATTAAAGTTTACGATGGGCTTACAAGTGATATTTATCAGGCTCTTATGGAAGAAGCTAAGGAGCAAAACATTAAAGTAGTTGGTCATATTCCTAAATCTGTAGGTCTAAAAGGTGTTCTAAATGCTGGACAGGCTTCCATCGAACATATTGAAAAAATAGTAAAAGATTATTTCGGGATTCAATACAATCTTCAAAATATAATGAAGGTTGCGAAAATGATTAAATCTTCCGGCACTTTTGTTTGCCCTACTTTAGCTCTACAAGAAAATTTTTATTTAAATAGTCAAGGGAAGTTTTTAAAGAAATTAAAAAATCCTGAAATGAACTATGTAGATTCTGAAATAATGTCTTGGTGGAAAAGCATTACTATTGAAAATAATGGAGATGTTTCCAAATCAAAATCAACATCAAATGAAGATTTAGGCTTTTACAATTTTCAATTAAAGCTTACGAAGTCTTTGTTCGATATGAAAATTCCTCTTATTGCTGGAACAGATACTCCTAATCTTGGAATGGTTCCTGGGTTTTCAATTCATGAAGAATTAAGAAATATGGTGGCGGCAGGATTGAGTCCGTATCATGCACTAGAAACAGCAACAAGAAACGCGGCAGCTTTTCTTGGTATAGAGAATGAAACCGGAATTATCAAAGAAGGGATGATTGCAGATTTGGTTTTATTGAAAAAAAATCCCTTAATCAATATTTCAAATACAAAATCTCAAGTTGGAATTATAGTTCGGGGTAAATGGTATTCAAAAAATAAAATACAGGCTTCCATTAATAAAATTTTTAAAGAAAGCTTATCTAAAGCAGATTAGGCAAACTATCAATAGCATATTGCAATAGTAATTAATAGGTTTACGAATAAAGTAATTTAAAAGCTATCATAAAGCATTGATAGTTGATTATTTGATCTACTTTCCAATACAAAAATTGAAGTTTATATGTTTTACAGGGTTTTACACAATATGGGCAACAAATAACCAACAAAAAATAGCGAAAATCAGCAAATACAAGACAAATTAAATGTAATATGGTTAATCTATTAGTTAGGGTTTTTTATTTTAATTATTTGTACGATTTATATACGATTTAAAAAATTTACCAATTTCGATATCCACATTTAGCACAAAAAGCATTACTTATTTAAGATCAGTTTTTAGAGGAACAATCAAGATAGGGATTCCCAGGGATTGAATTTTAGGTTATCCATATAGTCTTGTTTTTGAACGATTAGCATTTTCTCAACACCATTATCATCTTTTACAGGAAGAAAACCATAATCATAGCAGAAATAATAGGTTCCACTCTTAAACGAAAACAGATGTGTGAATATCTCAAAACTATAACCAGATTTAAGTAGCACTTCTTTTTTTACTGTTGTCTTTCCGCTAGGACTGAAATGAGATAGTATACTCCTATTTCTTCTTAATGCACTGTTGGTTTTTTGAATAGTTATTTCATGTAAAGGACGATTTGTGTTATGATAAGTACTTCTACATTGTGCATCACAAAACTTTTTATCCGTTCTACCTAACAATTCCTTTTGACAAGACAAACAAAATTTCATTTTCATAACCCTTATTATTAGACGTTTATATACGTATCTAAACGTTTAAAAATACGCTTATTAAATTATTTAGTGTGATTTTTATATTATGAATGTTACAAACACCCCAATGACCTCAGTAATAAACCAAATAGCATCTAAGCCAGAGTATCAATTGGCAATGGATTTAATGCTTCAAAAACTAATTCTAAAGAAGTATAGCCAGAACACTATTAAGACCTACTTACACATGTTTAAACAGTTTCTGTTATACATGCATCCAATGCCACTCCATCAGGTCGCTACGGCTCATATAATGCATTATCACAAGGAACTAATAACAAAGCGTAAGGTGTCCTCGTCTTATCAAAATCAAAGCATAAACGCCATTAAATTCTATATTGAAAAAGTTCTGAATCTTCCTAAAGTATCCTACGACTTTTGCAGACCAAGAAAATCAAAGACGCTACCGAAGGTTTTATCATTGGATGAGGTTGCAAGGATATTAGATAATACACACAATATTAAGCATAAAACCATACTATCAGTCATATATGGATGTGGCTTAAGAATCTCAGAATGCATCAATCTGAAAATAGAAGATATAGATTCTTCAAACATGCGTGTGTGGGTGAGAAACGCCAAGGGAAAGAAAGACAGAATTACATTATTATCTCCAACTTTATTAGAACAACTAAGAGCTTATTATACCATATACAAACCAAAACATTGGTTATTTGAGGGTGTAAATAGTAAACAATACAGTGTGTCAAGCATTCGACAGGTTTTTAATCGCTCCAAAAAGAAAGCTAGAGTGAATATACCAGCAACAGTTCACACCCTAAGACACTCGTTTGCTACCCATTTATTAGATAATGGAACTAATTTGAGGTATATCCAAAAGCTGTTAGGACACAGCAGTTCTAAGACTACAGAAATTTACACTCATGTTAGCACTACTAACCTCACAAACATAATAAGTCCCTTCGAAATGTTGTCCAAATAAGCTATATTTGAAAGGTAAATAAACGCAATAAAAGACGTTTATTATATAGTTGTACAACATACGAATGAACAAACTGCTAACATTAAATATTCTGATTTTATTACTCGTTTCTTGCGTTAACAAAGAAAAAAAAGAGGTGGGATTTTATGTAGAAACTCAAACTTCATTTTTCGGATTGAATCACTCTGATTGGACAAAAAGCAAATGGATAAGAAAACCTGAAAATCTAAAAATGATTCACGAAACATTTAAAAAATTTGGTTACGAAAAACTTGAGAATGGAATTTATAAAAGTGAGAATTTATTCATAGCCAATGGAATTTATATAAAACGGAATTTTGAGAATGTTTTGGATAGTTTACAACTGACTTATAACAAACCCGAAATGCAAACCAAATATTACTCTGAATTCTGGAATCGCAGAAAAGCAGAGAAAAATGACTCAATCGTTTATGAAATAATCCGAGAATTTAACTCTTTCAAATCGGACAAAAAGCGACTGAATTATGAAAATCAGTTTGTAAATGACACTTTGGTCGACTTATTGAAAATTGAATTTGACAATGACAATCTGAATTCGGAAAAAGCGAAATCGGATTTTTATATATTAAAGAAATACGGTCTTCATCAATCAGCTTATAACCTACTCTATGAACGAGCAGAATATTCTGAATTAGAATTAGACCGAGAAAAATTAAAAAAGGAATTAACAAAGGCAACCGAATTTACTTATCCTTGGTTAATAGATACGGAAAAGTAAGTACGTTGTACAACAAAACCTAAACTGCATTAAAACGCAGCTTAGCCAAAACGTTGTGCATAATATCAGAATGACGAACCACGAATTGACATTTAGTAAAATAAAAGAATTTCTCAAATCTCATTTTGCAGAAAGAGTCTCTGAATTTGAGAACGGAACTCATCTAACTT
>MAAC01009728.1_pt1 | contig 33729 bp, 30 predicted proteins | sample 1115981 | NCBI WGS metagenome assembly MAAC01 (sample SAMN04961126, study PRJNA320927) | seawater metagenome | isolation source: sample BD02T64 sea water enriched with oil for 64 days | place: USA:Gulf of Mexico | collected 2013-07-27 | reverse complement strand
GCTGCAGACGCTCTTATCGGCGCTGGCTACGGTTCTGCTGGCGAACGCTGCATGGCGATTTCTGTTGCAGTTGCGGTTGGTGACGCTGGTGATCAACTAGCTGAATTGCTTGCACCTCGCGTACGGGCACTAAAAGTTGGCCCAAGCGCGGCTGATGGCGACATGGGCCCTCTTGTTACGGCTGAACATCTTGAAAAAGTTAAAGGCTATGTTGATCTTGGTATCGAAGAAGGAGCTGATCTGCTTGTTGATGGTCGGAACCTTTCCCTGCAAGGCTATGAAGATGGCTTCTACATGGGCGGTTGTTTGTTTGATAACGTGACAACAGACATGCGTATCTACAAAGAAGAAATTTTTGGACCAGTTCTAGCTATCGTGCGCGCACCGGAATTTGGTGATGCCATTAAAATGGTTGATGAACATGAGTTTGGTAACGGTACAACAATCTTTACTCGTAACGGTGATGCGGCTCGTGCCTTCTCAAACAACGTTGAAGTTGGCATGGTTGGCGTGAACGTTCCGATCCCTGTGCCGCTCGCATTCCACAGCTTTGGTGGTTGGAAAGCATCTGCGTTTGGTGATCATAACCAACACGGCCCAGAAGGCGTTCGCTTCTACACGAAAGTGAAAACAGTAACTTCACGTTGGCCTGATTCAATTAAGGCCGGTGCTGAATTTGTGATGCCAACTCACAAGTAATAAATAGAGATAGAACGCCCCGGTTTTTCCGGGGCGTTCGTCCTTAATGGAGGAAGAAATGGCAAAAATTGGATTTATCGGTGTTGGAAATATGGGCGGCCCAATGGCCCTCAATCTACTTAAAGCCGGTCATGATGTGCAGGTTTTTGATCTTTCAGAAGCTGCCGTCAAGATTTGCGTAGATGCTGGTGCCACCGCTGTAGAAAGTTCATCAAATGCCGCAAAAGGCGTAAACATTATTGTCAGTATGTTGCCAAAAGGCGACCATGTTCGAGGTGTTTATCTCGGCGATACTGGCGCGCTTGCTGCCGCTAGTGAAGGGTCGCTCTTCATCGATTGTTCAACCATTGACGTTGCAACAGCGCGCGAAGTTGCTGAAGCGGCTGCCGGTTTTGGTATGATGATGGTTGATGCCCCAGTAAGTGGCGGCGTTGGCGGTGCATCTGCTGGAACACTTACCTTTATGGTTGGCGGACCTGCGGGTGCGTTTGAAGCCGCGAAACCAGTTCTTGAAGCCATGGGAAAGAACATTGTTCACACTGGTGCTTCTGGAAATGGGCAAGCGGCTAAAATCTGTAACAACATGATCTTGGGGATTTCCATGATCGCGGTTTCAGAAGCTTTTGTTCTTGGCGAAAAACTAGGTCTGGAACATCAGACATTATATGATATCGCCTCTACTGCATCGGGCCAGTGTTGGTCCCTCACGAGTTACTGCCCAGTACCGGGGCCAGTACCAACATCCCCTGCTAATAATGACTATAAACCAGGTTTTTCTGCGCAAAATATGTTGAAGGATTTGCATCTTTCACAGTCGGCTGCAGATGGTTTTGCAGCGGATACAGCCCTTGGTAAAGCTGCGACTGAACTTTATGAAAAATACGTATCGGGGGACGGTGAATTGGCCGATTTCTCAGGTATCGTAAATATGATCCGCGAAAGCTGATTTATGTAGCTGATATTTGCTGCGATGGCTTCGGTCATCGCAGCGTCTTCTCTTTGACTTGCGTCCATTTTCCTGTATTTCTAAGTTCTGTCTTTATTACTATTTACAGGATCTTAAAATGGTTAGGCATATCTCCTCCGGTTCTACATTCGAAGAAGAAATTGGGTATTCACGTGCGGTGATTGACGAGCATTATGTTTTCGTTGCAGGCACCACGGGCATGGATTACTCAACCATGACACTGGCAGACGGTGTTCTTGATCAAGCGACGCAGTGTTTGAAAAATATACAAGGCGTGCTTGAAGAAGCGGGCTCGTCTTTGGATAAGGTCGTTCGGGTGAACTACTATTTACCAGATAGAAGCGACTTCGAAGCCTGCTGGCCGGCACTTCGTGCTGCGTTTGGCGTGGCCAAACCTGCAGCGACGATGATTGAAACCTGTCTCATGAACGATGACATGAAGATAGAAATAGAAGTAACCGCCAAACGTTAATCGGGCAGGTTTTCGATTAAACTCGGAAGCTCTTTGATGGTTTTTAGTTCGCGAAAGCGCTTGCTTTGTGTAGGTGCTTCCGCTCTTTCCACAGCCCAGTCAAAACTGGACGGAATATAGATACCCCACGCACCGGCATCGATCGCTGGAATAACGTCAGATTTCAACGAGTTTCCGATCATCATACTCCGTGATGGGCCATCGCCATATTGATCAAAAATTCGGTGATAGGTTTGTTCGTTCTTGTCACTTACAATTTCAATGGCATCAAAAAAATCACCAAGACCTGATTGCGCCAATTTACGTTCCTGATCAAACAGATCGCCTTTCGTTATCATGACGATCCGATAGTCGTTTTGAAGTGCTTTCAAAACATCATGGACCCCGTTGATGGGGGTTGCAGGATGATCTTTCATCTCACGTCCAGCATTAAGAATTTCTTGAATAACTGTTGCAGGGACATCACCACGCGTAATCTCAATGGCTGTTTCGATCATGGAGAGCGTAAACCCTTTTATGCCATAGCCATAATATTGAAGGTTTCGCCATTCTGTCGCGAGTAGAGACTCATAAAGGCTGTCTTCAGGACCATAATCTTTAAGGAGATCAACAAACCGTTTTTGTGTCAGCACAAATATATGTTCGTTTTCCCAAAGTGTATCATCCGCGTCAAAGGCGATGGTTGAAAGCGGCATTGAGCGATCCTTACGATTTATTAGTTCGGCAATTCTTCGTTGCTAACAGTGTAGGAATAATTGAACCCACCGTAAAAAATGAATTGCCCTTTAACGGTTTCTATAACACAAGAGGGGAATGGCGAAACATTTATCTGAAAATATGCGCGGTGCCTTTTTCATGGTGACCTGCATGGCAGCGTTTGGAATTAACGACGCTCTTATCAAATCATCATCTGAACATTTTACACTCGTACAGACGATATTTATCCGATCAATATTTACCAGCATTTTGTTGGGGATTTTGGCTTGGCGGCAAAAAGCATTTCGTGTTGGGATCGCTAGGCGAGATTGGAAGCTCATTTTCTTGCGGATGGTTGGCGAAATAATCGGTGCGTACTTGTTTCTGTATTCGATCTTCAATATGCCCTTGGCGAACGCCACGGCGTTATTGCAATCCATGCCGCTTGCCATAACGTTAGCTGCTGCTCTGTTCCTGAAAGAAGATGTTGGTTGGCGGCGTTATCTGGCTGTACTCATCGGTTTTGGCGGAGTAATGATCATTGTTCGCCCCGGCACAGAAGGCTTTAATTCGTTTTCATTCTTCGCATTAGGCGCTGTTGTTCTGTTTGTTTGCAGGGACCTGACAACTCGTAAAATCTCCAAGACCATTCCATCTTCCATGGTCTCTTTCGTGACGTCACTTGGTATTATGGTCACGTCAGCCTGTGCGCTTCCGCTTGTCGAATGGCAAACTGTAACACTCGAAAATACTTCCATACTGATGGCGGCATCTTTGTTTGTAATTGTAGGGTATGTGCTAAGTGTAAGTGCCATGAGAACCGGTGATATCGGTTTTGTCTCACCGTTTCGCTATACGATCCTGCTTTGGTCAATCCTGCTAGGGATTTTGGTCTTTGGTGATATCCCTGATATTTGGACAATTACAGGCAGTGTCATTGTTGTGACTACTGGAATTTATACGTTCTACCGGGAACGGAGATTGGAAACCAAAGCAAATAAGGAGCGAGATTTAGTTGCTGAGGAAGAACTCTCTTAAACGATGGGCGTATTCCTTGTGGGTATTATCGCTATCTAGTGAGTTCAGTGCCGTATCTGTGACTTCTTCAGGAATAATAGTTCCGCGTCTACTCATAAGCAGATCATGGGAAAATTCTGGGATATGCTCCGGATGGGGTTGCAAGGAAAAGCAGGTTTTAGAATATCTGAGGCCTGCATAGGTGCAAAAATCGGATGTATGGGTCGTTTCTGTACCCTTAGGCGCGGTAATGACTTGATCCTGATGGAATGCGAGCAATCGCGCCTGAGTTCCTGTTTCAAGGTCCTTATATTCCTGAACGCCGATGCCCCATCCTGACGGATGTTTCTCCACCACCCCGCCCATGGCTTGCGCCATAATCTGATGCCCAAAACATATACCCAGTGTGGGGACGCCACTTGCGACCAATTGCCGAATGAATTCTTCTAACGGTGCTATCCACGAGTGGTCTTCATACGCACCGTGTTTGGACCCAGTTACGATCCAGCCATCACATTCATCTGGAGAGTTTGGGAAAACGCCCTCTACAACGGGAAAAATTTCGTAATCGAACGTCTCTTCTCCAAGCAAGGTGATAAACATTTCCGGGAATTCACCGTACTTTTCACCAAGATCGCCGCCGACTTTACCTGTTTGCAGGATACCGATTTTTTTTAACTTTGAAGATTTCATCTAGGGATTTCTATATTTGGGGCCTAAAGAGCCTTTTCAACTTGAACCGCACAATATTTCACCTCGGCAATTTTACCAAATGGATCAAGTGCGTCATTTGTCAATAAGTTGGCAGCTGCTTCTGCAAAACAAAACGGGATAAATACCATTCCTTGCTGAACGGCACCATCTGCGCGAACTCTTATACGTAAGTGGCCCCTGCGAGAGCGAACATCAACAAACTCGCCCGATGCAACATCCAGATTTTCCATCATTGCAGGTGACATTTGAACGGTTGGTTCAGATTCCACTGCATCCAGAACTGTGGATCTGCGTGTCATTGACCCTGTGTGCCAATGTTCAAGTAAGCGTCCTGTTGTCAAAACTACTGGATATTCTCGGTCGGGTACTTCGTCAGGAGAGATCAATTCCGCAGGGACAAATTTCCCGCGGCCAGTGGCGGTTGGGAAGTTTTCTGTGAAAATTAACGGTTTTCCTGGATCATCGGGAGTACTGCACGGATAGGTAATGTCATCTTCCAGTTCCAGACGCTCCCAGCTCATACCTTTGATGCTGTTCATGACTTGGGTCATTTCAGAGAAAACTTCTGATGGATGATCGTATGTCCACCCAAGGTTAAATCGATTGGCGATTTCTTGAATGATCCACAGATCCTGTTTCGCATCCCCTGGCGGAGAGACGGCAGCGCGTCCCATTTGTACTTGTCTGTTAGTATTTGTAACCGTTCCGTTTTTTTCCGGCCAAGCAGACGCAGGTAAAACGACATCGGCATAAGCGGCTGTCTCGGTTAAAAACAGATCTTGCACAACCAGTGTATCCAGCATGCAAAGAGCTTCTCTCGCATGCGTTACGTTCGGATCGGACATGGCAGGGTTTTCGCCCATAATATACATGCCGCGAATGTCACCATCATGGATTGCATCTGTAATTTCAACAACGGTTAGACCTTTGTTCGGATCTATTGCGGATCCCCAAAAAACTTCAAATTTTTCCCGAATTACCGGATTTTCGACAGACTGATAATCAGGTAGAAACATCGGGATCAATGCAACGTCCGATGCCCCTTGAACGTTATTTTGTCCGCGAAGAGGGTGGAGCCCTGTTCCCGCACGTCCGATTTGCCCTGTCATCAAAGATAGCGAAATTAGGCAGCGAGAGTTATCTGTACCATGAACATGTTGGCTAATTCCCATTCCCCAGAATATGATCGCAGCGTTTGCTGTTGCATAAAGCCTAGCGACTTCCCTGATGGTTTGTGGATCTATGCCGGTTTTTTCTGCCATTGCTTCTGGCGAAAACCCTTTTAAATGTTCTTTTAGGGCCTCATAATTTTCCGTAGATTTCTCAATAAAGGCCTCATCTGTAAGACCCTCTTCTGCGATGACATGCATGATCGAGTTTAATAACGCAACATCAGTGCCGGGTTTTTCTTGCAAATGATAGGTGGCATGACGCGTAAGATTTTGCTTGCGTGGATCTATGATGATCAGTTTCGTGCCTTTTTTTACAGCATTCTTAAAGAATGTCGCAGCAACAGGGTGGTTTACTGATGGATTTGCCCCGATGACAATGACGACATCGGCATTCTCTGCTTCATTGAACGGTGCTGATACGGCACCTGACCCGACGGTTTCAAGAAGGGCTGCAACGGATGATGCGTGGCAAAGGCGTGTACAATGATCCACATTGTTTGTTCCAAATCCAGTTCGGATCAATTTTTGGAACAAGTATGCCTCTTCATTAGAACCTTTAGCAGATCCAAATCCTGCAAGGCCCTTGGGGCCTTTGTTTGATTTTACTTTTTGTAAGCCTGTTGCAGCTCTGTCTAATGCTTCTTCCCAGGTTGCTTCTCTGAAATGAGTGAGCGGGTTTGCGGGATCCAGTCCTGATATATCAGACTTGGCAATACCGTCTTTTCGGATGAGCGGTTTTGTTAGCCGCTCGGAGTTGTGAATATAGTCAAAGCCAAAACGGCCTTTTACGCACAGGCGTTCTTCGTTAGCGGGTCCATCACGTCCATCGACCGATACGATTTTTTCGTTTGAGATATTGTATGTGAGTTGACAACCAACTCCACAAAACGGGCAAACACTATCTACTTTACGGTCGATGTCGACAGCCGCAGCCCATGATTTTTCCAGCAATGCACCTGTCGGGCAGGCTTGCACACATTCTCCGCATGCGACGCAACTGCTATCGCCCATGCTGTCGTCCAAATCAAAAATGATTTTTGAATCAGCGCCTCTACCTGCCATTCCAATGACGTCATTTACTTGGACCTCTTGGCACGCACGCACACAAAGGTCGCAGTTAATACAGGCTTCCAGATCTACAGCCATAGCAGGGTGAGAAAAATCTAGGGTGCCACCCGTTTCTTTTGTCTCGAACCTGCTATTGGTTTGATCCAAGGATTCTGCAATTTGCCAAAAATGACTATTAGGATCAGGGCTTTTATCTTGAGCAGGTTGATCCGAAACTAAGAGTTCAATAACCATTTTTTGTGCTTTTTCAGCACGTGCTGAAGCAGAATTTACGACCATACCTTCGGTGGGTGTTCGCATGCAACTCGCAGCGAGGACACGTTCCCCATCGATCTCAACCATGCACGCGCGGCAATTCCCATCTGCGCGAAAACCTGATCGATCCGTGTAACAAAGGTGCGGGATAGTCGTTCCGCTATCTTTTGCAATTTCCCAAATGGATTTACTACCATCAGTTTCGACTGTTTCGCCGTTTAATGTGAAGGAAATCATGTCGCTCATGCCAATTCCTCCGGAAAATATTTCATCAATCCAAGTAACCCGTTGGGGGCTGCTTGACCAAGACCGCAAATGGAGGCGTCTTGCATAACATCGCTGAGATCTTGCAAAAGTGTCAGATCCCAAACGTCACCTTCCATGACTTTTACGGCTTTCTCCGTACCGACACGACAGGGAGTGCATTGACCGCAACTCTCATCCTCGAAGAAACGCATAAGGTTTCGGCCAACCTCTTTCATATTATCTTGATCCGATAGAACAATAACGGCTGCTGATCCGACAAAACATCCATGTTTTTCAAGTGTGCCAAAATCTAACGGTATGTCAGCCATGTTTGAGGGCAATATACCGCCCGAGGCGCCACCGGGAAGGTAGGCTTTGAAAGTATGGCCTTCTTGCATGCCGCCGCCATACTCTTCGATCAGTTCCGATGCTGTGATGCCTGCAGGGGTTAGATAAACGCCCGGTTTGTTCACATGACCAGATAGAGAAAAAGTTCTAAAACCAGTGGAACCATGACGTCCGCCTTGTTTATACCAGTCGGATCCTTTTTCCAGAATTTCCGGAAGCCAATAAAGTGTCTCGACGTTATTAATCAATGTGGGCTTGCCAAACAAACCAACATGGGCAGGGAAGGGAGGTTTTGCACGAGGAAGTGCTCGTTTTCCTTCCAAACTTTCCAGCATGGCACTTTCTTCACCGCAAATATAGGCACCGGCTCCCCTTCTCAGGAAGATTTTACGGTCGTTGTTTAGCCCAGCCTCTTCGATGTCAGCGATGGCATCCTTTAAGATGGTAGCCGTTTCTGGATATTCATCGCGGAGAAAAATGTAAATTTCTTTAGCGTCTACAAGTTCTGCGCCTATCAACATGCCATCTAAAAACTGAAACGGGTGCGAGTTCATATAATGGCGGTCTTTAAAAGTACCAGGTTCACTCTCGTCCGCATTCACTGCCATATATCTAGGGCCGGGAATAGAGAGAACAGATGAGATCTTCATTGCATGAGGGAAGCCCGCCCCCCCAAGGCCGCGATGTCCACTTTCCTTTAGATTTTCGATGATATGGTTACTATCGATTTTATTCGACTGTAACTCTTTCAGGATGCGGAAGCCTCCCGATACACGGTATTCTTCAATCGTTGGGTAGCCATCTGGTTTGGAAATTTCTTGGGGTCTAGTCATTGCTAATTTTAGGGCACTCGAGGATTTTTCCTGAGTAGCATTTTCTATATATGTATCACCAATGCGAACCACCGGAGCTGTATCGCAACGGCCCATACAGGCGCCGTGAGAAATGGTGACTTCTGTCGACCCATATTTTTTTAATTCTTTGAAAAGATCGTCTCCGCCTGCGAGACAGCAAGATAAACTGTCACATACTTTAAGAATTATTTTCGGGGCGATTTTCTCATCTTCCAGTACAACAAAATTGTGATAGAAAGTTGCGACTTCGTACACCTCAGCCAGTGAAAGCCGCATCGCTTCTGCCAGTGCTGCCAAATGATCTTTTTTCAAATGACCAAACTCATCCTGAAGGATATGCAGGTTTTCAATGAGCAAGTCTTTGCTCAATCCTTTACCATGCAGCAGTTTCTCTAATGTCTCGCGGGCTTCAGGGGCAACTTGCCGACCTCTAGCATGATAACGGCCTTTGCCAGATTTTCTGGCTTTGCCTGGTGCTTTTGTTGTTTGGGTGAAAGAAGCGGAAGATGTCATAATCTAATTACCCTTGGTGTCCTGAGCTCGGCTTTCTACTATCTCTCTTTCGCTGACAACAACTAGTTCGAGACCGCCAATAATTAGTTGTTTTCCGGCATGTTCGAAATTCACGGTTATACGATCAGCAACAGCAGATTGCACTTGGCCCAAGCCCCAGTCAGGTTGTTTTGTGTGGCGTACATACTGTCCTGGAGAAAAAAACGTTATCATAATTGGATCACTTGGTTGATTGTTAGGGGTAGAGTGTAGCAAACTGCAGTCTACAGGACAAAACAGTTTGCGATACATTTGAAAATGCAACAAAGATAGCTTGGAAGACAATGATAGACCTAAAACTTACTGCACTTATGAGCTCTAAACTTTGCCATGATATTATTGGTCCCGTCGGTGCTGTAAATAATGGTATTGAACTGTTGCAAGATGAGAGTAACGCAGATATGCGCGACCAGGCCATTTCACTGGTTAGTCAAAGTGCAGGTGAAGCTGCTGCCCGTCTGCAGTTCTACAGACTGGCGTTTGGTCTTGCCGGTGGATTGGGCGCTGAAGTCTCACTTCGGGACGCGCGTACACTTTGCAGAACACATATGTCATATGGCAAAGTAGAGTTGGATTGGCCAGATGAAGCGGGCGGTGCCGAAAATCTGTCTAAAGATGCAATTAAAGTATTGTGTAATCTCGCGGCTATTTCATCAAGTGCATTGCCGCGTGGGGGCAAGCTAACGGTATCTGGTCACATTAATGACGGCAGTTGGAATTTTGAATTTCATGCAAGCGGCCCCCGTGCAGGGTTGCGCGAAGATGTGACCAATACACTCTTGGAAGGTTATGACGAAGAGCAGCTGACGGCACAAAATGTTGGTGCTCAATATTTGATGGCGATATGTGCCAACAATAATTACACCATAACCATCTCTAAGATGGAAGATGACCTGACAGTTATTACTGCAAAATCTGGCTAATTTCAGCAGAAATTCTGGATGGCTAAGCGCACGAAAAATAACAGATTTTCGTGGTTTCGGATCTAGATAATACAGTTAGAAGACTGAATTTCAGGCTAGTTTACGTATTTTTGCTAAAATTTTTCTTAAAGTTTTGAGTTTCTGTTGTTGCTCACATTAACCGTAACCGCTTGTTAACCTCTTTAGCGCATTCTGACGCAAATTGGGTGGCATGAGTTCATTTATTCGTGAACCTGCAATTGCGGGGAGAAAGCAACACCATGGATGATCTGTTAAGTGAGTTTTTAACTGAGACAAACGAGAATATTGGGATCGTTGACGCGGCGCTGGTTGCGCTTGAACAGAACCCAGATGACGGAAGTCAAATTGACAATATTTTTCGTCTTGTTCACACCATTAAAGGAACATGTGGCTTCCTTGGATTGCCAAGGCTGGAAGCCGTTGCTCATGCCGGCGAAAATGTTTTGGGTAAAATTCGCGACAAAGAATTAACTGTCACAGCGGATGTTGTGACGATTATCCTTGAAGCAATGGATGTTATTAAAGACCTTTTAGAGACACTTGAGCAAACCGAACTAGAACCGGAAGGCAATGATGCTGACTTGATAGCCCGTCTGAATGATGTGGCTTATGGTACAGTAACCGCCTCCGCTGGTGGGTCTTCAAATGTTGTTGAACTCGTGGAAGAAGTTAGCGAAGCTGATCTGGAAGCCGCGTTTGCAGCTGCAGCAGGCCCAGATGAAGTCGAAGCTCAGATACGACCACTTGTCTCTCAGGAAGTAAGACCTGGAGAGGTTTCCGAGGCTGAACTCGAAGCTGCATTTAATGCGGCTCCTGGCCCTGACGATGAACCAGATGAGCCTGAGTTGGTTGCAGAACCTGTCATGGAAATACCGGTGGTCGCGGAAAAGAAAACACCTGAAGTAGCTGCGAAAGATCACGCGCCTAAGGAAACGTCACTTGCAAACCAGAGCATTCGTGTAAATGTCGAGTTGCTTGAAGATTTGATGACAATGGTCAGTGAACTTGTTTTGACCCGGAACCAACTATTACAAATGGTTCGGGGGATGGATGATAATGAATTTACCGTTCCTCTTCAACGCCTAAGCCATGTAACAACGGAATTGCAAGAAGGTTTGATGAAAACCAGAATGCAACCAATTGGCAATGCATGGTCTAAACTACCCCGAATTATTCGTGACTTGAGCAACGATCTTGATAAGAAGATTGACCTCGTTATGCACGGAGCGGAAACAGAGCTTGATCGTCAAGTTCTCGAAATGATTAAAGATCCTTTGACGCACATGGTTCGGAATTCAGCAGACCACGGTCTGGAAACTCCAAAAGAACGATTGGCGGCGGGCAAAAAGGATACTGGCCGAGTTGTTCTTGACGCGTATCATGAAGGTGGTCACATCATCATTACGATTTCTGATGATGGTCGTGGTCTTAACAGCGAGAAAATCAAAGCGAAAGTAATCGAAAACGGTTTGGCCAGTGAAGCTGAACTGGAAACGATGAGTATTCAACAAGTCCAGAATTTTATTATGAGACCAGGGTTCTCAACTGCAGATAAAGTGACCAATGTTTCCGGGCGGGGTGTTGGGATGGATGTTGTCCGTTCGAATATCGAAAAAATTGGTGGCACGGTTGAACTTAAATCTGAAGAAGGCAAGGGATCAGTTTTCACAATTAAGATCCCACTGACTTTGGCAATCGTATCCGCTCTTATTGTTGAATGTGCCGGAGAGCGTTTCGCTGTTCCACAAATTAGTGTTGTGGAACTGGTGCGCGCCTCTACTGATGGCCGCAGCGAAAACACAATTGAACTTATTAATGAAGCACCTGTTCTCAGATTGCGCGATAGGTTATTGCCGCTTATCCATCTAAACGAAATTCTAAGGCTAGAGACGGCCGCGGATGAGATCGCTGAACAAAGTGAAGTGAAGGGCGATGAAGAATTTATTATTGTAACGCAAGTCGGTGCCTATACATTTGGTATAGTTGTGGACCGCGTGTTCGATACTGAAGAAATTGTTGTTAAACCAGTTGCTCCTATTTTACGGCATCTATCCATTTTCTCTGGTAATACTATTCTTGGTGACGGTAGCGTTATCATGATACTGGATCCAAATGGTATCGCATCGCAAACCGGTGAAAATCTCGTTGGCGATCATACTATTGAAGAAGAAATGCAAAGAGATACATCTGAAAATGATAAAGTTGCGATGCTGATTTGCCGCGCTGGCGGAAATGAACCAAAAGCGGTGCCGCTTTCACTGGTAGCCCGCTTGGAAGAGGTGGACATAGAGACCATCGAACGTACAAATGATCAGATGGTCGTTCAGTATCGCGGAAAAATTATGCCGCTGGTAACCATGAGTGATAACGCAACGATAGTAGAAACCGGTCGTCAACCAATCCTCGTATTTACCGATAATGACCGAACAATGGGACTGGTCGTTGATGAAATCGTAGATATTGTTGAAGATCATTTGAATGTGGAGATGGCCTCCAGCGTTGAAGGAATGATCGGCAGCGCTGTTATTCGAGGAAAAGCGACGGATATTATCGATGTTGGTTATTATCTACAAAAATGTTTTGGTGATTGGTTTGGTGGGGGTGAGACAGCGGCCTTTGGTAGCGAAAGCTCTTCACAGAAAATATTGCTTGTAGATGACAGTCCATTCTTCCGGAATATGTTGGTGCCACTTCTATCTGTTGCAGGATATGAAGTAAGCACAGCAGAGAACCCAACCGAGGCTCTGGAAATGAGAGAGGCCGGTAAGGAATTCGATATTATTGTTAGTGATATTGAAATGCCTGGTATGGATGGCTTCCAATTCGCAGAGGAAGTTCTTAAAGATGAACGCTGGGCAGGCACCCCAATAATCGCGTTGTCATCACACACAACCCCACAAGATTTTGATCGTGGACGTCAGGTAGGTTTCTCTGATTACGTGGCAAAATTTGATCGCGATGCGTTAATGAATACATTATCCCAAACCTTGCGTGCGGGTGGAGGTGCTAGATGAGTAATTACGACGTACAAGAGTATGTGACTGTAACGATCGCAGGACAAATGTTTGGCATTCCAGTGCTACAGGTTCATGATGTTCTTGGAAGCATTAACTTGACAAACATTCCTCTGGCACCGCCGGAAGTTGCTGGCGCTCTTAATCTACGCGGTCGAATTGTAACCTGTATTGATGTTCGCAAGCGTTTGGGCTTGCCAGCACGAGAAGAAACAGGTCAAAGAATGAGTGTCGTTGTAGAGCATCATGGCGAACCGTATGCTTTGCTAATTGATACTGTTGGTGAGGTTATAAACTTGAAATCTGAACAACTTGAGAAGAACCCTGCAACCTTGGATCCTCGTTGGCGTGAAGTGTCGGCGGGAATATACCGAACGCAGGATAACCTTCTTGTTATCTTACAGATTGAACGCTTGCTTGACTTCGCAGGCAATGCAAGCGCTGCCGCATAATAATACTAGGAAACGAGAAATAGTATGGCCTCATGTCTGATTGTTGATGACTCTAAAGTAGTTCGAATGGTTGCTAGACGAATTTTGGAGGATCTGAAATTCGAAATTCGGGAAGCTGAAGATGGAAAACACGCGATGGATTCATGTCTTGGTGGAATGCCAGATGTGATATTGCTGGATTGGAACATGCCTGTTATGAACGGTATCGAATTTCTTAGGCAGCTTCGGAATACTGAGGGCGGCGAAGCGCCAGTGGTTATTTTTTGCACAACAGAAAATGATATGGCTCATATTCGTGAGGCGATCTCTGCTGGGGCGAATGAGTACATAATGAAGCCGTTCGACCGTGCTATTATCGAAGCAAAATTTTCTCAGGTAGGAGTGCTTTAGTGTTTCAGCTGGGCAATCCGGAGATTAAGAAAGCAAAGTCTAGTATGCAAAGTCCGTATCGGGTGATGATTGTCGACGATTCCGCTGTAATCAGAGGTTTCTTGGCAAGATGGCTGAAAGAAGAAGGTGATATCGAAGTAGTTGCTTCAGTTAGTAACGGTGTTTATGCACTTCGGGAGTTCGAGAAGTGCAAACCTGAGGTCGTTATCCTTGATATTGAAATGCCAGAAATGGACGGCATGACAGCACTTCCGAAACTGATCGCGCTAGACCCAGATGTAAAAGTGATCATGGCCTCAACTCTCACACTTCGAAACGCGAATATCAGCATGCAAGCACTTGCAAAAGGCGCTGCTGACTATATTCCAAAACCGGAAAGTACGCGTCATGCGGGGGACAAAGAGGCCTTTCAACGTGATTTGATTTCCAAAATAAAAATCTTAGGTGCTAATCGTCGTCGCAAAACTGGAGATACAGCCCCCCAAACCGATCAATCGATACAAGCGAAACCATCAAGTAAGGTTCAAGTTAAAGAAAGCAACGGTCTATATCGCGGGGCAGCTGTTAAACTACGACCACATCGGCCAGGCCTCATTCCTAAAGTTTTAGCTATCGGGTCTTCAACGGGAGGGCCGCAAGCACTATTTTCGGTCTTTGAAAAACTTAAAGGGCGTTTATCTCTTCCAATTTTCATAACGCAACATATGCCTGCAACATTTACTGCAATCTTGGCCGAACATCTTGCGAAGATCTCTGGAATGAATTGTGCTGAGGCTATTGACGGTGAAAAAGTCGAAAATAATCGGATTTACCTGGCTCCAGGTGATTGGCATATGACTGTTGTTAAAGATGGATCGGAAGCCAAAATAAAATTGAACCAAAATCCTCCAGAAAATTATTGCCGCCCGGCGGTTGATCCAATGCTGCGGAGCCTGGATCAGGTTTATGGTGGTCGTATTCTTACCGTTATTTTAACTGGTATGGGCCACGATGGGAAAAAAGGGTGCGAACAGATCGCCAGTTCAGGCGGATATGTTATTGCCCAAGATGAGGAATCAAGTGTTGTGTGGGGTATGCCAGGTGCAGTTGCAACTTCAGGACTTTCCAACGCAGTCTTGCCACTGAACAATATACCCGCAGCCGTTGAAAATGCGCTGACAGGGAGACCTTCATGAACAGCCAGGACTTCCAGCTTTTAAGCGGGGTTGTACGAGACCGCTCAGGTTTGGTACTGACAGAGGATAAAATATATTTGTTAGAAAGCCGTTTGGTGCCATTGGCGCGGCAGCGAGGACTGAACACGCTTGCGGACCTTGCTAATGAACTTCGTCGAAGCAATGATGCAAAATTAAAAGACGATATCACAGAAGCAATGACGACAAATGAGACGTTTTTCTTTCGTGATAACAAGCCTTTTGATATATTTAAACAATCAATTCTTCCTCATCTTCTTGAGACAAGGTCTTCGCGTAAGACGCTCCGCATATGGAATGCAGCCTGTTCAACAGGGCAGGAACCCTATTCTGTGGCAATGTTGTTGAAAGAAGAGGCCGCGAAAATGGCCGGCTGGCGTGTTGAGATTTTAGCGACAGATATTTCAAACGAAGTTTTGGAAAAGGCCAAATCTGGTCTCTATTCTCAGTTCGAAGTACAGCGCGGTTTGCCTATTCAGTTGTTAATCAAATATTTTCAACAAATGGGTGAGATGTGGCAAATTGACAGTTCTATTCGTGCCATGGTCAAGTTTCAAAATGTAAACTTGCTTGAAAGTTTAAATATGCTCGGCAGCTTTGATGTTATTTTCTGTCGTAATGTTTTGATTTATTTTGACCATGAAACGAAAGCAAAAGTACTTTCAAAGATGCATAAAATTATGGCCAATGATGGCGCCCTGTTCTTAGGTGGCGCAGAGACGGTTCTTGGAATATGCGATGAATTGAATCCGGTAAGTGGCTTGAAAGGTGTTTATACCCCCGCTACCGGAGGTGTTCTCGCTGCAGCTGGATAATACCGGATAGATACCAGAGGTAAAAATTCTTTACTCAATAAAAAACGCTCGCAATCAATAAAGATTACGAGCGTTTTTTTTATTATTCAGTTGAGGGCTAGCTTAACTGGCTTTTGCGCGGTTAGCCTCATCAGGATCCCGGAGCACATATCCACGACCCCAAACAGTTTCAATATAGTTGTCCCCGTGAGTAGCTGACGCTAGTTTTTTACGTAGCTTACAAACGAATACATCAATAATTTTAAGTTCAGGCTCGTCCATACCCCCATATAGATGGTTCAGGAACATCTCTTTTGTGAGGGTCGTTCCTTTCCGAAGGCTGAGGAGTTCAAGCATTCCGTATTCTTTACCTGTTAGATGTAGGCGTTGCCCGTCTACTTCAACTGATTTGGAATCGAGGTTTACAGTCAGCTTACCTGTAGTGATAGTTGACTGCGCATGCCCTTTCGAGCGGCGAACAATTGCGTGAATTCGGGCAATTAATTCATCTTTGTTGAAAGGCTTCGTCAGATAATCATCTGCACCGAAACCGAGACCCTTCACTTTGTCGTCTGGTTCAGACATACCGGAAAGAATCAAAATCGGTGTTGCAACCTTGGCTGTACGAAGTTTTTTCAAAACGTCATATCCAGACATGTCCGGTAGCCCCAGATCAAGTATGATTATATCGTAGTCGTACAACTTACCTAAATCCACACCTTCTTCACCAAGATCAGTGGAATATACGTTTAATCCTTCGGCATTTAACATCAATTCGATGCCTCTTGCCATTGAGCTATCGTCTTCGATCAATAGTACCCGCATTGGTTTGGACCTCCTGTAAGTCGATATTGTTAATATTTTAGCTTAACAAAAGGTAAAAACCCAAGTTAAAAAATTAACTAAATTATTTTTTTTTGATGCGAGGTCCTTTACTAATCTTTAAAAATTGTAGGGCAAAGTGTCTTTTATGAATGTTTTTCGAGCCATTTGGCTTGATTGGAGCCGTTTTTTGTTAAGCGTAATATCTGAAATAAGTCGTCTTTCTCCTCAACAGTTTTATGGCCGAGTTGCGGCCATTCAGGGTTTGCTCGTGGAAGTTGGGGGAATACAGCGCCATTTAAGTATCGGAAGTCGCGTTGATTTGCTCGCCAGGGGTGACAAAAGAGTTCTGTGTGAAGTCGTCGGCTTTCGAAATGACCGTGCTCTCCTAATGCCCTTTGGCTCACTTGATGGCGTGGGGATGGGGTGTAAAGCACTGATAGCTGAACAAGAGCCTGTTATGTTCCCTGATCAAAGCTGGCTAGGGCGCGTTGTAAACGCCATGGGCGAGCCTATAGACGGCGGACCTCCGCTTCGTAAGGGAAGTATTGGTGTACCGTTTAAAAATGCGGCCCCTCCTGCTCATTCACGCCAACGTGTTAGAGGAAAGATCGATCTAGGAGTTCGGGCGCTTAATTCTTTTATTACGTGTTGCCGGGGACAACGAATGGGAATTTTTGCAGGCTCTGGAGTTGGTAAATCCGTTTTGCTGTCCATGTTGGCGCGCAATACAGAGGCCGATGTGAATATTATCGGACTGATTGGAGAGCGCGGGCGGGAAGTCCAGGAATTCATAGAAGATGACCTTGGTCCAGAAGGTCTCGCTCGCAGTATTGTTGTCGTTGCAACATCGGATGAGCCGGCTCTTATGCGGCGGCAAGCTGCGTATTTGACGCTGGCACTGGCAGAATATTTCCGAGATCAAGAAAAAGATGTTTTGTGCCTGATGGATAGTGTAACCCGATTTGCCATGGCTCAACGTGATGTGGGACTGTCTGGCGGAGAACCACCGACCAGTAAAGGATATACTCCAACGGTGTTTAGTGAGCTTCCTAAACTGTTGGAACGTGCTGGTCCAGGCCCGGGCAAAGGAACAATTACAGGTCTGTTTACAGTTCTTGTTGAAGGTGACGATCATAATGAGCCGATTGCTGACGCAGTAAGAGGGATCCTTGACGGTCATATTGTGATGGAGCGGAAAATCGCAGAACGCGGTCGTTATCCTGCAATCAATGTTTTGAAATCTGTCTCCAGAACGATGCCCGCCTGTAATAGTGATGAAGAAAATCAGGTTGTTATGGTAGCGAAGCAACTTTTGTCTACATATGAAGACATGGCGGAGTTAATCCGACTTGGCGCATACAGGAAGGGAACTGATCCTGATGTTGACGCTGCTTTGTTTTATTTCCCATTGCTCGAACAATTTTTGTCGCAACAGAAAGTTGAGAAGACAAGCATGGAGCAATGTTTCACAGAATTAAAACGTATTTTGAGTATTGAACCAACGTTTGGTTTGGAAAATCAGGCACCAGATGCCTGACAGAGGAGTTGAGTAATGAAGGGAATGGGTACCCTTATTCGGGTTCAGAAATGGAAGTTGGATGAAAAACGCCGGGTGATTTCTGATATGGAAAATTTGCTGGCAAGTTTTCGCACGCAATTAGACAAACTCAATCATGAACAAGTTCGTGAACAGGAAATCGCAGCGAAAGATCCTGATGCGGGTTTCATATACGCAAATTATGCAGAAGCTGCCAAGCTTCGACGGGAAAATCTTTTAAACAGCATCGCTGATTCTGAGAAGCGTATAGAAGTCGAAAGAGAAGAAATGTCGGAGGTTTTTCAAGAGTTGAAAAAATACGAAATTTCGGAAGAAACCAGGCTTCGATTACTAAAAGAGTTACGGGAAAAGCGAGACCAGGAAGAGATGGACGGTTTCTCTATTGAAATGCATCGCCGCAAATCCAGCTCATGATTACGCGTTAAGAAAATCTGGTTTCATACCTTCCCATTCCTCTGTCGGGTGAAGAGGAAATGGGGTGGTTTGCCTAAATGTCAAACTTCCTTTGAGGCCAGTAATCTCAATGTTTTCTTTGAAAATTTCTGAAACTTTAACCCTAAGGCTTTCATCAATCATTCGTTGGGATCTGAATACCAGATCAAACTGGTGCTTTTTGAACAGCCCATCCAATTGAACCGGGCCGGTTTTTGATAGATCCAGTTCTATAATAAACCGGGTTTCATCTTCATCCTTTTCACCTCCCTGATGGTCATGTTGTCGGTAGAACATGCGCAGCTGACGAAGTGTTTCGCCGTTGTAGAAGGGGAATACTAATGTTTTCCAATCTTGCCCGCCGGTTTCAGAATTTATACGAGTTAGATTAGCAAAATCATCACTGAGAGAGCGGAATAAGTCACCTTTACCCAGTTTTTCTAGCGAAGCTTGAACGCCTTGTCCAAGCCATTTATTGACATTGCCGCCATTCAAAGCTGATAGGAAAAACAGTAAACTTGCACCCAACTGGTTGCTGGGAGATGGAATTCGGCTGTTCAATACAGAGGCTGCTAATTCAGGGTTGTCTGCAGCGATTGCATTAAGCATGGCACTGAGATTGTGCCATTCAGTCATTATAGGTAAATGTGGCGTCTTGAAATAACTACTGGTTGTTGGAGTCGTCAATATTGGAAACTGATCCATTTTTTCAGCCAAGGTAAGACTAACCTGCGAGCCGATCGCTGGCGGGTTGGTTGTGGTATAGCGAAGTGTCCCCAGAGATGCGGTTTGAACATGGACTTGAATTTGCTTTTGTTGTCCGGCTGGTATGTTCGTTGCCACGCCAGAGTGGCTAATAACGATTCCAGTTGAAGTTATGTTCTGCGTTCCAGTCGCGGCGTTCGAAACAATGAGTGGGAGTTTACTGCCCCTTTTTACCTGTTGTTCACCTGAAGGCAACGTTATTTGTTGGCTGAGGGGCGCATGATCTATCGTGGCGCGAACTATCTCTAGTATTCGTCCTTGGTTGCCAGTCGTGATCTGTGCTGAAGCCGTTGTAGGTTGAACGTTGCTGGTCGCTGGAATGCCTATGCCAATCGACGACACTTTTTGTCCTGGATTAGTCGTATGTGCGTAAGCCGCGGTTCCTGAATGTCGACCTTGAGTAGAGGTTGATGTAGAGTTATTGGCTGATAGTGTCGACGCAAGAAATGAGCTGTTGGCAATCGGAGTTGTCTGTTTCGCCATTTTAGGCGAATGTTCTTGCTGTGTATTTTGAGTATTTTGCTGGGAAACTTGTCCTTGCGGTTTGGCTCCAACATCGACAGCCAATTTTCCCACAGCATTCCCAAGTGCTGTCGTAATGTTTTTTAGGCCGCCTTCACTGTTGTCTTGCTGTAGAATATTCCCACTCAGCCCATAATTTTCCGGTGCTTGAGGAAGCGTGTTTACGATTGGGAGCAGGGTAACAGATGGCGGGGATGCCAGTTTTTCACCATTTATAGCGACAACCCGTGCGATAATTACTTCGCTTGCGCTTTCCACTTCAAGTACGACGTGGCTTCCAACTGGTATTGGATTTCCTGATGCCATGCGGAAATTACCAACCTCCGTGTGAAGCATGGTGTCGCCGCCGGTTGCACGTGCAGTCACTACAGCAGAAAATATTGCTCCCTCGGTCAAGGAGGATGCATTGGTGGATTGCGGCACTGACGGATTGTTTTGTCCACCTGTGGGAGAAGACGCGCCTACGGGAGTAACCTGTTGAGACACGGGAGTCCCTTTGCCGGTTTCAACCGGAGATGTCGGTGTGCTTCCTGATGTAGACCGAATTCCGCTCATTTCCTATGTCCGATACTTATGCGGACCCTCGAATAATATTTGCTGCCAGTTTCTCAATATCCGCAGCTGCCAGGCTCGTCGGGTACCTGCTCAATAAAGCTGACTGCGATCTAATGGCACCTGCTACTCTATCATCTTGTTGAATGATCCCTGCCAAAGGCGGTTCAAGCTTAAGGAAATTCTGACATGCCGCCAAAAGCTTGTCGTAAATTTTTTGCCCATCATTCTTTGACTTTACCATATTTACTAGAATTCGGGTATCTGCATTTTCTTGCTGCTGGTTCGTTACCTTGATGAAGGCATATGCATCTGTAAGAGATGTCGGCTCCCCGTTGGTTACGACGAGTTTGGGTCCAATGGCTGATGCAAGTGTCCTAACTGCGCCGTCGATGCCAGCTCCCAAATCCAAAATTATGTAATCATAGAAACTGCCTAGCTGAATAAGCTCTTGATGAACGGCTTTCAGATGGGCATTGTCCAGTGTGCCCAGCGAGCCAGAACCGGAACGGCCAGCGATGATATCGAAACCGCCAGCCTCAAAGGGAAAAGCGACTTCGCTCAATTTACGTTCCCCAGAGACAACGGAGGCTAAATCATACTTCGGCATAATACCGAGCTGGATATCAACGTTGGCAAGCCCCACGTCACCATCGAATAAGAGTACCTTTTTTCCGGCATTAGCGAGTGCGTGTGACAAACTGATAGCTAAAACAGTTTTCCCAACTCCTCCCTTACCAGAGGCAATAGTGATCAAGTTCTTTCCGGTGCCAGTTGTTGCAGGGTGGGCCGCAGGTCGATCTGTTAGGGGGCTATGTTTATCGGTCATTTTTTTGCCTTATCGAACTCGTTGCTGATACCCTGTTGGGCTGGATCGCGCAGAACTAGTCGCGCTAGATTTACCGGATTGATTACATGAAGCCCGGTTGCCACTGACGCAGAAACGCTGGCGTAGGAAAAACTGAGATTGGCGTTATCGGCTGCTGTAAAGATACCGCCATATCGTCGGGTCGTATCAAGACGTGTCACAATAATTCGTTTTGCTCCAATAGCCGCAAATTTTTCTGCAGTATCGCTCATTTCAGCAGCGTCAGTACCTGCAGGCAAGACAACAACGGTCTCAGCCCGGCTTGCAACAATTTGGGCCGCTAGGCCTTCTATCTCGCTATTGTCATAGCAATTGATGCCACCAGTATCTATGAGAATGTGTGATCCATCTTTTAGCTCTGACTTGGACAGAATATCGGCAAGACCGTCGGCACTATCAGTGACCCAGAGTTTGAGTTTCAGGATATCAGTGAACGCTTTCAACTGTTCAACGGCTCCGGCGCGGCTTTTGTCAGTGGTTATCACATGAACTTTTCGGCCTTCTAACGTTGCTGAGGCAGCCATCTTGGCGAGGGTCATGGTTTTTCCAACACCAGGCGGACCGATTAGCATCAAAGGGATATTTTTTCGAGAAAATTTTGGTGAAAAATTAAAATGCCTGTCGAAAGAAGCCGCCAACGCCATTGTTATATCTTCAGTTTCGACACTCAACGCAGATCTGCAAATACGTTCCGCCAGCAGTGTCGGGATGCCGTGATAGGCCATTGCTTGAACCAATGTCTCTACTCTAGGCGTAACTTTGATTGGGTGGTTCGGCGACGGTTCAACTTTATCGCTTACCTTTTTCTTTATTATTCTGTTTTTTTTTGTCTCCTGAATGGCAGGAGATGTTGCTTCCTTTTTCCAGTCGCTGTCCCAATCCAGAGCCCAACCATTTTTGTCTGGGAGTATTTTGGGCGGTTCAGGATCCGCCTGCTCAATGGCTGCCGTTATCTGGGATTCTCCAGATGGTAATTCTTGGGTTGCAAGAATAATAGCTTCGTCTCCAAGCTCTGATCTGACTTTATTCATAGCCTCGGACATATTGGAGCCTGTGAAGGATTTAATGCGCATCTAGAATTTCCTACACCTGTGCCAATGTTTTTAACTTAGCCTTCGGATGAATTTCGTTTTGAGACATGACGACTGTTACCGGCCGGAAACGTTCAATAATTGAACGTACATAGGGACGTATAGCCGGGCTGGTCAGAAGCACGGGGTTGTGACCCTGTTGAGCTAACCGATCAAAATTGTCGCGGATATTTGCAATAAATTCCTGTAATAGGCTCGGCGCCATAGAGAGTTGGCGCTCTTCCCCTTGACCGACTATGGCGTCAGCAAAATTTTGCTCCCATTGCGGCGAGAGAGTAACCAACGGTATAAAGCCATCTGGTGCCGTGTTTGTTGCAGATATCTGTCGCGCCAAACGGGCCCTGACATGTTCCGTTATCATGCTGATGTTTTGAGTGTAGCCGGTTGCTTCTGATATGCCCTCCAAAATTGAGGCTAGATCCCGAATTGAAATTCTTTCGGTCAGCAGATTTTGAAGCACGCGCTGAATGCCACTGACAGTAATCAGTGATGGGATTACATCGGCCACTAGTTTTTGATGGGCTTGGGGCAATTCATCAAGTAATTTTTGTGTCTCTGCATAGGAAAGCAGATCCGACATATGATCCTTCAGGATTTCAGTTAGATGCGTTGTGACGACAGTTGCAGGATCAACGACAGTGTATCCACGGAAAGATGCTTCTTCGCGCTGTCCTTCATCTACCCAAACAGCGGGTAGACCAAATGTTGGCTCTGTTGTTTCTTCACCCGGCAAGTCAATTGGCAAACCTTGAGGATCCATGACAAGGAGTTGGTTTGGCCGGACCTCACCTTCACCCGCTTCCAGTTCTTTGACCCGAACTACGTAGTTATTCGCAGGAAGTTGCATGTTATCCAGTATTCGAACACTCGGCATGACGAACCCCATATCGCCGGCAATTTGGCGGCGAAGTGCTTTAATCTGATCCGTTAGGCGATAGCCTTCATTGTCATTAATAAGTGATAGAAGTCCGTAACCCAGTTCCAAACGAAGATCATCAATTGCAAGAGCTGTTGCAATCGGCTCTTCCACAGGAATAGCTTCTTTCTGCTCTTCAACCAACTTTTGTCGGTCGACGACTTGTTGTACTTCTTTTTGCCGTGTCATCACAAAAGCTGCATATCCAATTCCAGCTGCCAGAAGCAGAAATGGGATCATGGGTATACCAGGCAACAGGGACAACGAAAATAACAAGAACGAGCTGACGCCAAGAGCACGAGGATATCCACCGAGCTGCCCTATAAGGGCTTTGTCGGCAGTACCAGTAACGCCGCCCCGCGAGACAAGTAAACCCGCAGCGACTGAAACGATAAGGGCGGGAATTTGACTGACGAGGCCATCACCAACTGTCAGCAGAGTATAGCTTTCGGCGGCTTGCCCAAACGTTAAATCGTTTTGTGCAACGCCAACAATAATACCGCCAATGACATTGATGAAAGTGATCAGAAGGCCCGCGATCGCATCGCCACGAACAAATTTTGACGCACCATCCATAGATCCGAAGAAACTGCTTTCATCCTCCAGTTCCTTACGGCGGGTACGCGCAGTGTTTTCATCAATCATTCCTGCTGATAAGTCAGCATCAATCGCCATTTGCTTTCCGGGCATAGCATCGAGTGAAAAGCGGGCAGCAACCTCGGCGATACGGCCGGAACCCTTCGTAATTACGACGAAATTCACAATCACAAGGATAGAGAAGACAATGATACCAATGACAAAATTGCCGCCCATGACAAAATTCCCAAAGGCTTCAATAACGTCTCCAGCAGCACCTGGACCAGTATGTCCTTCAGATAAAATCAATCTCGTCGACGCGAGATTGAGCGATAATCGTAGCATTGTTGCAATCAGCAGAACTGTTGGAAAGGTGCTGAAATCAAGAGGCTTGGAAATAAACAAGCATGTCATCAAGATGATGACAGAAAATGTAATTGAAACGGCTAAACTGAAATCAAGGAGCCAGCTTGGCATTGGCAGGACAAGAACAATAAGTATGCATACGACGCCCAACGCTAGACCGATATCACCGCGCGCGACAATATTTATTAATCGCCGGAGAGGATCCTCTCCAGAACTAGATGCGGGCTGTTGTCCTTGACTATCACTCATTTACGCGACCAATTCCAGTTGAGTATAGTTAGATTGCAGAACGATGTCCGGAACCGGATGCAGGGATCTCTGAACCGTCTCCCGAATAGAGTTTTAATTTATTCCGCAGTGTTCTTATTGAAATTCCCAAAATATTTGCGGCATGGGTACGATTACCAAGGCAATGCTTCAATGTGTCCAAAATAAGATCTTTTTCAACATCAGCTACAGTGCGCCCAACCATTACGTTGCTTTCTGCTTGATTAGAAACAGTCGCCGAGTTGTCTGCCTGAGGTTGATAAGCTGCTTTAGACTGTGGAGCTTCAGGAACAGCAGTCCCATCTGGCATCAAGATTGCCTCAGGGCCAATGTCGTCACCTTGTGCAAGTAGAATGGCCCTATGCATTGTGTTCTCAAGCTCACGGACGTTTCCGCGCCATGGATTGATCTTGAGTTTTTCTGTTGCGGCATCGCTAATCTCTCGAAATGGAACTGAATTCATTTCTGAATATTTTTTTGCGAAATGCTTCGAAAGAGTAACAATATCAGAAGGGCGCTCTCGTAGCGGCGGGATCTTGAGCGTAACAACATTTAATCTGAAAAGCAGATCTTCGCGGAACGTTTTTTCGCGAACGGCTTCTGAAAGATCACGGTTCGAGGTAGCCAATATTCGAATGTCGACAGGGACTGGTTTGGATCCACCAACGCGATCAATCACGCGCTCTTGAATGGCGCGAAGTAGTTTGGCTTGCAACTGAATGTCCATCTCACTGATTTCGTCCAAAAGCAACGTGCCGCCATGTGCTTCTTCAAATTTTCCAATTCGGCGAGCAATCGCGCCAGTGAAGGCGCCTTTCTCGTGGCCAAATAGTTCTGACTCAAGCAAGTTTTCAGGAATGGCTGCACAGTTAACACAGACGAACGGTTTGTCCGCACGTGGACTGCGATTGTGGAGATAACTCGCCATCACTTCTTTACCGGTTCCTGTCTCTCCGTTAATCAACACGGACGCGGAAGAGGGGGCGATCTGGTCAGCCAAACTCACTACTTCCTGCATCGCTGGATCACTGAAGATCAGCTTTGAATTATCCTCAGCAACAGCTTCAAGAACTGCTGCGATTAGTTCAGGATCTGGTGGGAGAGGTAAAAATTCTTTCGCGCCTGCACGAATGGCATTGGCTGCCGCCGTCGCGTCTGTATTTACACCACATGCAATGATAGGCAGGTTTATACGCTCATTTGCAAGACTTTCTACCAGTTGGCGGATGGGTAAATTGACGTCAATCATCGCCATATCTGCGCCTTTACCTGAACGCAATGATTTCAACGCTGCCTCAACGTCGTTGACTTGGCTGACCTTAGCACCTCGTGACATCGCGATTTGACTCGCGGCGCCAATCTGACCGCCCAATGCTCCAATTATAAGCAAACGCATCTGGCTACTCTCCTACGACTTAATTATAAAACTGCACGCGCTCAGTTGGCGGCAGTAATGTGTTTAGAACCATTTCCAGGCGGCGAGGGTTTTCCTGCCTTCCGATTGAAGTGGCACTTGCGATGTAAATTCGATTTATCAGAACTTCTTCAGCTGAATTTCTTTCTAGCTTGGACGCCAGTGGACTGAAAAACATGTTAGCGAGCACGGCACCGTAAAATGTCGTAAGCAGTGCAACTGCCATTGCGGGTCCAATGGTTGTGGGGTCATTCAGATTACTTAACATTTGGACAAGTCCAACTAAGGTTCCGATTAGTCCCATTGCCGGCGCTACTTCCGCTGCTCTGTGCAATATTCCCGCAGAAGAGGAATGTCGAGATGTCATCGCCCGAAGTTCGTGACTTAAGATGCGATTGAGGTCATCAGCGGGTAACCCATCTACGACCAATTGCAGGGCTTTATTTTGGAAGCTATTTTTTTCGCTGCCTCCAAGAAAATCTTGCAGTTTCAGAATTCCTTTTCCGCGACATCTTTCCGCAAGCTCTAGCATGTCAAATGCGACATCTGCTGGCTTGTTCCGAGACACGAACAACGTCCGGAAAATCAATTTTTGAGATCTAATAACCTCAAAAATTGAATAGCTCATTGTAGTCACCAAGAATGTGCCACCTAAAACAATCAAGACCGAAGGCAGATTATAAAAGGCTGTGACCGATCCTCCGATGAGGACCGCTGCAGTAATGACAGCGAAACTGCCAAACAGTCCGATAATTGTCGCAAAATCCAAATTCATAGACTTATCGCCGATCAGATTTGATGATCTCTGTCATCGTTACGCCCAGGCGATCTTCAACCACCACGACTTCACCTCTTGCAACCAGCCGGTTGTTGACATAAATGTCTATTGCTTCGCCAACCTTCCGATCCAGTTCAACTACAGCGCCGCGTCCCAGCTTCAAAAGCTGGCTTACTTGCATTCTGGATTTTCCAAGTACAGCAGATACATGTACTGGAATGTCAAATACAGCTTCCAAGTCAGCTGCGGTCCTGGCGATTTCAGAAGAATCTTCGTCAATCGCGTCCATGGAACTGCTTTGTTCTTCACCCTCAGAACTATCACCTGTCGAATTTTCGTCGCCGGAGGTTGCTCCCAACTCGTCCAATTCTAGATCTTCATTTTCTGCCACATTAAATCTCCATTATTAACCGCTAAAAAATCAGCGGATTAATGTTCCCCCAAGTCACCGCTAGAACGAATAAATCTGTTGATGATCTCTTCAACTTTTTTAGTCGTGTCAGAAATTTCTCTCTCGACACCGCCGTCCGCCCATTCGATCCGACAATCACCGTTTGTCTTTGTATCATCTGGCAATAAAATTACATTTCCTTGAAAGCCATTTGCCGTTGCCAGTTTGTCAATTTTTTCAGATAAGTCGTCGCAAACAGTTTCACTGGCTCTAAGGACAATTCGAGGCTCGTCATGAAGGTCCACCAGGCACTCTTCAACCATATTCAAAATTTCCGCCTCTGGCTGACGCGAAATCAATGCAGGAGCCAGCTTTTTTGCGATTGCCAAAGCAAGGCTTGCCGCTTCACACCGGATATTCTCCAGTTGATTGCGGTGTGTTTGCGCCATCTGCTGTAGCTGTCCGCCAATCGTGTTCAGAACCTCAGAGGATGAAGCTTCTACACCAATGAGTGCCTCTTGCCTTCCTTCTGCATGCCCTGACTGAAACGCTTCAGTGCACATTCGTTCTTTATCCTCATCTGTATAAAGAAGGGGCGGGGCTTCCGGTGCAGCCGCTGCCTTTTTATGCAGAGGGGTCGCGCTACCGAACTCTGTATCAAACAAGAATTTTGAATTGGAACTCATAACTATTTACCTTAATAAACCAACTCGTCATCGCCACCACTGTCGGCGAGCATAATTTCACCTTTGTCAGCCAGATCTTTGGCGACATTTACGATTTCCATTTGCGCTTCATCTACATCTCGAAGACGCACAGGGCCCAGAGCTTCCATATCTTCTCGCAGGATTTTTGCCGCACGTTCTGACATATTGCTGAAAAACAGATCTCGAACAGCGTCAGAGGCACCCTTGAGGCAAATTCCCAGACGATCTTTGTCTACATTGCGAAGCAGTGTTTGAATGCCTGCGGGATCTAGTTTCATCAAATCTTCGAAAGTAAACATTAGTGCCTTAATTTTTTCAGCGCTGTCTCGGTTTCTCTCCTCCAAGGCTGCGATAAATCGGCTTTCCGTATTGCGATCGAAATTGTTAAAAATTTCTGCCATCATTTCATGGCTATCACGTTTGTTTGTTTTCGCAAGATTACTCATGAACTCACTTCGCAGAGTGTCTTCGATTTTATCAAGAACCTCTTTTTGAACGGATTCCATTTGCAACATGCGATTGACAACTTCTAGCGAAAAATCGTCCGGCAACGTGCCTAATACCTTTGCAGCATGGTCAGGGTTTATTTTACTCATGACAACGGCAACAGTTTGCGGATATTCGTTTTTCAGATAGTTGGCTAGAACAGCTTCATTCACGTTGGCAAGCTTATCCCACATTGTCCGACCTGCGGGGCCTCGGATTTCGTCCATGATGCCATCTACACGATCAGTTGAAAGCGCTTTTAACAGTAATCTTTCTGTCGCTTCGTAAGAGCCAACGAGATTGCCAGTTGATGAAATACTGCCTGCGAATTCGACAAACAACGCCTCCATAACATCAGACGATACTGTGCCCAAGTTAGACATGGCTTGGGAAATCTCCTTGATCTCCTCCTCGTCAAGACGTGTCCAGAGAGGAGCCGCATGTTCCTCGCCCAAAGCAAGCATCATAATGGCGGCTTTGTCTGTTCCGGAAAGCTGTTTAATATCAGTTATAGCCATTGAACTGTCCTGAATTACTTTTCATGATAAAGCCAGTTGCGAAGGATAGCGACTGCTTCGTCGGGATGTTTTTCAACAATTTCGCCGACCTTTTTAAGAGCTGATGTTTTGACCTGGCCTTCTACTTGTGCCAGGTCGATCATTTCATCGAGTTCCGTTAATGTTTCAGATTGCAATGCAGCAGATTGGCCCCCTGCGGGTCCTTCCAAGGCGTTTCCTGAGGCGTCAACACCTCCACCAGGGAGAGCCGCTGTCGCTCCTATACCGCCGACACCTCCAAGCGCACCCACTGCACCGCCGGCCCCTGCAAGCGCGTTGCCTGCTGCGTCTGCGCTAAGCGCTCTGTTGAGGAGAGGTCGAACGACCAAAAGTAGAGCAAGAATGGCAACAATCGCGAGGACGCCCATTTCTCCCATTTTGAACAAATCTTGTTTGTTGAAGCCTAGGAAAATTGGTTCTTCGGATGGATCACTTTCAAAATCGGGAACTGCAATTTCGACGAAGGGCATATTAACCACTTCAACAACGTCACCTCGGTCCTCATTAAAGCCAATTGCAGATTTGACAAGGCGGCCAACTTGATCAAGCGCTTCATCGCCCAAGGGCTCATAGGTTGCTTTGCCTTCTGCATCAATGGCTGCACGACCGTTGACCAAGACCGCAACTGTTAATCTTTGAACGAGACCTGCTTCGCGGATTTCTGTCGTAATAGTCTTTGAAATTTCGTAATTAATTGTTTCTTCTAGGCGGTTCGCTTCATTTTGTGCTCCAATACCACCTTCTGCACCAGCCTGAGCTTCAGGAAGGTTGTTAGCAACTGTTACGCCACCTGCTTCGTCGCTGCCGTCATTGGATGAACTGGTTTCTTCAACTATTTGCGTAGACCGAACCACTTGTCCATCCGGATCGTAAGTTTCAGATTTTATTGTTTTTTGGTCAAAATTCATCACCGCGCTCACCTGCGCACGAACATTACCTTTGCCAAGAGATTTTTCCAGCAGCGCCTCAATTTGCTCACGTAAGCGGGCTTCATGTGTCGCTCGCATAAACTCGGTTTGACTGCCGTAACCGTTGCCGGGTCTTTCTTTACCATCTCCGCGTGCCAACAAATTTCCCTTGCTATCAACGATAGAAATGCGATTTACAGCTAGCGTTGGGACTGCTGCGGCCACCAGATGTTGGACTGCAGCGATCTGATCGTCGAGCAACCTTCCTTTGAGCTTAATGATGATTGAGGCTGTTGCTTCTCTTTTCTCGCGGCTAAAAACCTGACGTTTTGGAAGAACCAGATGAACGCGCGCAGAAGAGACACTGTTAAGGGCTCGGATTGTACGTGAAAGCTCCCCCTCCAACGCCCGAACCAAATTAACATTTTGTACAAAAGCTGTTGTACCAAAGGCGTCGGAGTTATCGAATATCTCATAGCCGACTGAACCGCCGTTGGGTAATCCCTCTTGCGCCATGCTCAATCGCAATTTTGCTACCTGATCAGACGGGATCATAATGTCGCGCCCATTAGCGCTCAATTTGTACGGAACACTCAGGGCATCCAGTTTACCAACAACTGAACCTGAGTCTTCTGGTTCCAGATTGCCATAAAGAAGGGCGTAATCGGAACTGCCGATACGCGTTGCCATAAACATGATCAGCGCAATTAAACCAATTGCGACAGATCCCAAGATGGCGATCCTGACCGTACCGAGGCTTTGAAGTAGCTGACTTAGACCGTTCACAAGAGACACCTATAAGCAAATAACATGTTCGAATACTGTCCTTAATGGAAGCAATCTAGACACATGTTATAAACAGAAGGTTAACAATAGGCAATATTTGCCGAGTAATAGGAATTATTTTCCTATCAGGGTAAGTTATTGAAGTAGAAAAATAAAATAGTATGAATCGCTAATGTAAGTGATCGATTCTATTTAGATATTGGAGAGAATCAAGGGGAGGGATGTAGAGGCCTAATTACTGACCTCTGGTAGGGGCGGCGGGCGGTATTGTTGCAGTCGAGTTGTTCTCAGGCCAGGGAGGCCATGTTTGTCGATTGCTTTCTGCCAAGATAAAAACTCTTCAACTGACAGTTTATAGCGGTTACACGCATCATCGAGGCTAATTAATCCCCCACGAACAGCGGCAACGACTTCGGCTTTGCGTCTAATGACCCAGCGTTTAGTGTCTTTAGGCGGTAGATCATTTAGGGTCATGGGTTTCCCATCAAGCCCAATGATCTGACTAATTTTATGTTCCGTAACGGACTGCATTTGGCGCTACCTTGCTCCAACTTCGTAATTTCAATGAGGGGGATGGTAGCGACGGTGATTTAACAAACCGCTAAAGAGATTGGTTAATTTTTTATTTCACGGCCAAAAAGTGCATTCTTGGCCGTGAAAAAGGAGTATTTAATCAAGATGTTAGATTAACGTTTGATCCGAATGAGTTCTTCTAACATTTCGTCAGCAGTTGTAATAATCTTACTTGCTGCGGAATATGACCGCTGCGTTACGATCATTTTGGTGAACTCTGTTGCAATATCAACTGTTGAGGCTTCAGTCGCGGATGAAATAATGCGGCCAGCCCCCCCAATTGTCGCTTCGCGAAGGGTGAAAGTACCAGATTCAGGGCTTTCATCATATGCATTTGCGTCCTTGTTCGACAACTGGTTGGCGTTTGGAAATGTCGCAACAGGGATTTTATAGATGAATTTTGACGTACCGTTGTCAAATTTTGCAATCACATTACCTTCTTCATCGATAAACACAGAATTAAAGGCACCAAATAATGCACCATTAATCTGGGAGGAAACGAGTTCGGAATTACCAGCAAAATGTGTGAAGCCGTCAGATTGATCATCTGTTCCGAAATTTAACGTGATAGCTTGCGGGCTGTCGATACCTAAGGTAGCTGCCCAGGGAATAGTAATTGCGTTAGTTTGTGTAGTCGCACCAGAAGATAGATCCATCGTACCATCTGTGTTAAAGGCGACGATTTCTGTGGAAAGCACATCTTCGGCACCGTCATTGTCTATATCGGCAGTGATTTCCAAGGTCCATTCGTTGGGTGTCACACCTGTTCCTGTTTTAAGGAAATTAAACGTTACCGAATGAGCCTCACCAACACTGTCGTAGACTTGAAAAGAGCGCACAAAGTGCGGTGTTGTCGTGCCATTAGCCATGTTGCCGCCTACGTAACCCGCGCCGAATGTAGCTTGGGATTTAGCAAGGTTAGCTTTCAGGCTAATAATTGAAGTCGCTTCAGCGTTACCCGTAAGTCCGGAAATGTTGACGGGTTGCAATGCAGACAAATCAGATTGGTTAGTTGGAATATTGCCAGCGGCATCAATTTCCCAACCTTGCAAATAATAACCGGCAGCGTTGCGCAATCTACCTTGATCGTCAGGCTCAAACGTACCAGCACGCGAGAAAAGGTAGTTGCCGCCCGATGCTGTCGGATCAGCTAATGTATGAACAACAAAGAAACCATCACCGGCAATCGCCATATGCGTGTCATTCGTTGAAGCGGTAATCAGACCCTGCTTGTCTACTTGCTGGGTCGGGTGAACAATTACACCGCCTGGCGAATATGATGTGCCAGTAGTTGTCTCGGTCACCAAAGTGGAAAACACGGCCTGAGTGTGTTTGTAGCCAACTGTACTGCTGTTTGAGATGTTATCAGCGATCATGCCCATAGACATGGACTGGGCTGCAAGCCCAGATACCCCTGAAAACATTGCTGCGGTAAGACTCATGATAATACTCCTTTTAAAGACCGTATTTGTAAAACGCCAAACACGGGTTACGAGCCTGCATTAAGCAGGGTCATTCGTTGAACCAACTACTTCTACGCTGGTAATATTGCCAAGACCAAGCGGCAAGCCATTGACCATAAGCACTGGTTGTCCATTTACTGTTTCGATTTTGGTTGCGACACCTTTAAAGCTGTAAGAAACATCTACCTGATTGCCGCCACTTGTTTCAGCGTTGACGACAAGATAGTAAGCTCCCTCAGGTGCTTGGCCGTCATTGCTCAGGCGGCCATCCCATGAGAACACATGTTCACCTGAGGATTGCGATGTATCTGACGTTTCCGTATGTACCTTGACACCATTTGAATCATAGATGTCATAGGTAATTGTGTCTGGAGAGGATCCGAAATCTAAGTTCCAGTTCGCTTCTTCATTTTCCAGTTTGGCGATATTCAAATCCGTCCCGACGCTTCTACCGAGGTAGCTCAGTAGCACCGTCGCTTCATTGTTTTGCTGGCTAATGCTTTGAAGCTGTATCAGTGCTTCCAGGTTTTGGTTTGTCGAGATGGATTGTTCAACTTGGGTGAATGATACTAGTTGACTGGTAAATTCATTTGAATCTGTTGGGTTCAATGGATCCTGATTTTGCAACTGTGTTGTCAACATCGTTAAAAAGTCATCGAAATTATCTGCAAGTGAAACGGCAGACTGAGCTGCTTTTGAGCCCGGGTCATAATAAAGTGCATTAGCTTCATCAATGTTCATTACTCTAATCCTTCTATTTCACTCAAACCTGAATATCCAGATTGCCATTAGTGTTACCACTGCGTGTAGATGTTAATGGGAGGTCGAGATCTAAGTTGTCATCTTCATCAACTGTGGTGCCAGCAACGGTGGCACCGCTTGGTTCTTCATTGTCACCTTGCTCTTGGTTAAGGCTGAAACTCAGGCTGTCCGACCCAGTTTCAAATCCAGCATCTTTAAGAGCTTGTTCCAGCTGTTTTGAATCTTGTTTGAGTAAATCAAGGCTGTCCTGATTATCTGCAGATATGACAGCAATTACACGACCGTCATTTCCAAGTTCTAGCTTGATATCAATACGTCC
>MAAC01016525.1_pt1 | contig 33762 bp, 31 predicted proteins | sample 1115981 | NCBI WGS metagenome assembly MAAC01 (sample SAMN04961126, study PRJNA320927) | seawater metagenome | isolation source: sample BD02T64 sea water enriched with oil for 64 days | place: USA:Gulf of Mexico | collected 2013-07-27 | reverse complement strand
CTCGAAATAGACGGTAAAAAATACGAATTTCCATTAATTGAAGGAACTGAAAATGAATTAGCAATAGATATAAAAACTCTTAGAGGGATTACTGGTGGTGTAACCACTATAGATCCTGGATATAAGAATACGGGTTCTTGTGAAAGTGCTATTACTTTTTTAGATGGTGAAAAAGGAATTTTAAGATATAGAGGATATTCCATTGAAGAATTAGCAGAAAAGGCAGATTTTTTAGAAGTGTCCTACTTACTTATTTTTGGAGAGCTACCTACTAAAGAACAGTTAGATAAATTTCATTCAGATATAAAAGAACAATCTCATGTAGATGAGGATGTTAAAAAAATAATTGATGGTTTTCCAAAAACAGCACATCCTATGGGAGTGTTATCATCTTTAACTAGTGCTTTGGTTGCTTTTAATCCTTCTTCAGTAAATGTAGATTCAGAAGAAGAAATGTATAATGCCATTGTACGTATTTTAGGAAAATTTCCTGTACTAACTGCTTGGGCATTTAGAAAACAAGCAGGCTTGCCATTAGATTATGGAGATAATTCTTTGGGTTATGTAGAAAACTTCAATAAAATGATGTTTAAAAAACCTACAGAAGAATATAAATTAGACCCTATTGTTGTAAACTCTTTAGACAAACTATTAATACTTCATGCAGATCACGAACAAAACTGTTCTACTTCTACCGTAAGAATTGTAGGATCTTCTAATGCAGGTTTATTTGTTTCGCTTTCAGCAGGTATTAATGCCTTATGGGGACCACTTCATGGGGGAGCAAATCAAGCGGTTATCGAGATGTTAGAAGCCATAAAAGAAGATGGTGGCGATACTAAAAAATATATGGCAAAGGCAAAGGATAAAGAAGATCCTTTTAGATTAATGGGCTTTGGTCATAGAGTATATAAAAATTTCGATCCTCGTGCTAAAATTATAAAAGTTGCAGCAGACGAAGTATTGGAGGCTTTAGGTGTTGAAGATCCAATTTTAGATATTGCAAAAGGATTAGAAAAAGAAGCTTTAGAAGATGCCTATTTTGTAGATAGAAAACTATATCCTAATGTAGATTTTTATTCAGGAATCATATATAGAGCTCTAGGAATTCCAACCGAAATGTTTACACCTATGTTTGCCTTAGGAAGATTACCAGGATGGATTGCGCAATGGAGAGAAATGCGATTGCGTAAAGAACCAATAGGAAGACCAAGACAGGTTTATATTGGAGAGACACTTCGACCATTTAAGAAAGTGGAAGATAGATAAAATAAGAAACTAATGTATAAAAGCGTGTTCTGTTAAAAGATCACGCTTTTTTAATATAAATAGGGATGAAAAAAGCAATCAAAATAATTAAAAATAGATCGGATATAGGCGCAGGAACTCGTGGTTCAGACATGGGAATTGATGCTATTGAGATTGCAGCAATTGTAAAGGAAAACAATTTTTTTAGCCTTTTTGATTTTGAAGATGTAGCCACCGAAAACGAATCTATTTATAATAAGGTTACCAACTCTTTTGGGAAAAGAATTAAAAGTGTTCATGATCAATGTACCCGTTTGAGTGAAGCAGTGCAAAGAAATTTAAAGGATGCTAAATTTCCTATAGTAATTTCTGGAGATCATTCTTCAGCATTAGGAACTATTTCAGGAATTAAGGCAGCATATCCAGAGCAGCGATTAGGCGTAGTTTGGATCGATGCTCATGCCGATATTCATTCTCCATATACTTCCCCTTCTGGAAATATTCATGGGATGCCTTTAGCGGCAGCTTTATCCGAAGATAATATGGCTTGTAAAATAAATACGATAGATGCTGAAACTGAAAAGTATTGGAAAGCCATGAAAAATATTGGCTGTGAAGGTGCAAAGGTTTTGGCTGATGATGTAGTGTATTTTGGAGTACGAGATACCGAAGCGCCAGAAGATCAACAAATAGAAGAATTAGAGATAAAAAACTATATGGTACATGAAGTACGGTATAGAGGATTAAGTGTTTGTGTAAATGAATCATTAGAACGTTTATCTAATTGCGATCAAATTTACATCTCTTTTGATGTGGATAGTATGGATTGCGACTTAATCTCCTACGGAACAGGAACCCCTGTAGCCAAAGGTTTCGACCAATTTGAAATTATTGAGATTATCAACCAAATCACCGCTTCTAATAAAGTGGCAGCTTTAGAATTTGTAGAGGTGAATCCTCTTTTAGATTTTAAAGGAAATAAAATGGCAGAAACCGCTTTTGAGGTTTTGGATGCAGTTTCTAAAAAATTAATGTAATAGATTAGCTTAAAACTTAACGTCTCTTTTTTCTAGATTTATGTTTAGTTTTACGACGAGAATGACTTGAAGGAATCGCATCATCAAATGTATTTTTAACGTTTTTGGGCTTAATACTTTTCCATGATTTTTTTTCTTTTTCTGGCACTAATACGGCTATCAAATCTTTTCTACCTACTTTATTCAATGTATTTTTAATCCAGTCTTTATTTTCTTTTTTGTACCAGAAAAAGAAACGATGTTGTTCATCCTTTTCTTTTTTAGATTTTGGTGTTTTGGTTGGTTTTAGGGTGTAAGGATGATATCCACTATAATAAATAACGGTAGCAACGGTCATAGGTGTTGGCGTAAAGCCTTGTACTTGTTCTAACTGAAAGCCCATTTCTTTTGTTTCCGCAGCAAGGTTTGCCATATCTTCTACTTCGCAAGCTGGATGATTCGAAATAAAATAAGGAATTAACTGAAGGTTCAAGTTTTTCTTTATTTTAATTTTATCAAAACGCTCTTTAAATTTATAAAAATACTGAAATGAAGGTTTTCGCATTAACTTTAAAACAGGATCAGACGAGTGCTCTGGAGCAACTTTTAATCGTCCCGAAATATGCTTCGTCATCACTTCTTCCGTATAATCATCTAATTCTTTTGGATCCGCATTCTTATTGAATTCTGGCACCAACATATCGTGACGAATCCCACTTCCAATAAATGATTTTTTTATTTTAGGATGTTTATCTACCGCTTGATATAATTTGGTTAAGGGTTTATGAGAAGTATCCAAATTACTACAAATTACAGGCGAAATACAAGATGGTGCGACACAATTATCACAAATGGATTGTATCTTACCTTTCATCTTATACATATTTGCTGAAGGTCCTCCAATGTCTGATAGATAACCTTTAAAATCGGGCATATTGGCAACTTGATCCACTTCCTTTAAAATAGATTCTTGACTTCGGCTGGCAATAAATTTTCCTTGATGTGCCGAAATCGTACAAAAACTACAACCTCCAAAACAACCACGATGAATATTAATAGAAAACTTAATCATCTCAAACGCAGGAATAGGACCACGTTTATCATATTTTGGATGTGGTAAACGTGTGTAAGGTAAGTCGAAAGAAGCATCGATTTCCTTTTCTAACATCGTTGGATATGGTGGATTTATCACCAATGTTCTTTCTTTTATTCCTTGAAAAATTCGTCTTGCATAAAGTTTATTAGATTCTTGCTCAATAACTTTAAAGTTAGAGGCAAACTTTTTCTTATTTTTTAAACAAACGTCATGCGAATGAATTTCTATATCGTCCCAATTTTTATTTTTAGGAATTGTTTCATCTTTATTTATTAAATAAGCGGTTTGCTTTATGGTTCTTAAACTTGAAAAAGGAACTCCTTTTTGCAATAACTTTACAAGTTCTCGCAAAGGTTGTTCTCCCATTCCATAAACCAACATATCTGCTTTAGAAGATTCTAAAATACTTGGCATTAGTTTATCACTCCAATAATCGTAGTGCGATACGCGACGAAGAGAAGCTTCAATACCACCAATTAAAACAGGAACATTAGGAAATTTGTCTTTTAAAATACTTGAATAAACTGATGTGGCATAATCTGGTCGAAACCCTTTATCACCATTTGGTGTATAAGCATCTTTATCTCTACGTTTTTTACTCGCCGTATAATTACTCACCATAGGATCCATACAACCACCAGTAACACCAAAAAATAATTTTGGCATTCCTAATTTTGTAAAATCCTGCAAATCATCGTTCACACTAGGTTGTGGAACAATAGCTACTTTTAATCCAAAACTTTCTAAAATACGACCAATAACAGCAGGGCCAAAGGAAGGATGATCTACATATGCGTCTCCACTAAATAGAATAACATCTAATTCCTTCCAACCTCGAATTTTCACTTCTTTGTTTGTTGTTGGTAACCAATCTGAAAGTTTGTTAGTTTTCATTAGATAGCAAAGGTACATTTAAATTTGTTTGACAACTCAAAAGGAATTTAACATTCAACATTTTATCTCATTTGAATTTCTAATATTTCTATTTTATCAGTCGTTAAATGAAGGCATCCTTTTTGAGAATCAATATCAAGGGGGAAAAAGCCCTTTTTTTTATTGATCTAGCAATCTTCTATGATAGTTTATTTGACCAAGGTGGTACGCCAAATGTGTAGTTAAATGCACTAAAAAAAACTCCGTTTGCATTGGGGTACTTTTAAATATAACTAAGGGATATTCTTTCTTTAAATCCTCAGTGCTTAATGTAAATAGCGTTTCTTTAACCATCGTGATGGTAGCGTCTATTTGTTTTACTAATTCTTCTCTGGGAACATTCTTTAAAGAAAATTCTAAATCTCGTTGTCGTACATAGCCTGTGTTGCCAAGTTCAGTGCCAACAAAAGCATTTAAATTACCAATAATGTGTAAGGCTAAATTGCCTGCAGTATTATTAATAGTGTCTTCTAATAGCCATATGTTTTTTTCGATGCTATAAGCTTCTAATTCTGTTTTTAATTTAGAAAGGTCTCTTGTAAATAATTGGACTAAGGAATCTTGTAACATATAAGTATGGTTTTAAAATGTGTGCTAGAGAATAAGGTTTTTTTTTAATATAATAGTTATATTCCTTTCTATGTGACTGGTAATAATTTTATAAAGATTATTTTATTTATGTTTTAAAATCTATATCCTAATCGTAAATGCAAATTCACTATTACTTCTCCTTCATTTTCTATATATCCAGCATTCTTGGCAAAGTAATAAACATAACCAATTCCTATTCCAGTTTCATAAGTGAAATGGTTTCCAATATTTCGTCTAATTCCCCAAGTTGGAACAATTGAAATAGAACTTACAATTTGGATGTCGTCATAGTTTGAAATTACAAACCAATCAGGATGGTAACTTGTTTTTAATGAAACAAAATTTCCGCTGTTTCCATCTATTCTCCTTGATTTATTCTCACGTTTGTTTAAATTATAATACCATCTTGGCTCTAAGGTAATAACTGGAGTCATTAAAAATCCAGTTTTGTCGTAAAAATCTCCTCCCCAAATTCCAGTGTCAAATCCGACTTCACTTCGTAATGCTATTTGATTTGATAATTTTAATTCGTTGTGTCCCCAAATTCCTAAAATTCCAGTTTGGATTCCGAAAGTTGATTGTTCAACACTTGCATTTTGTGATTTTGCTAAAAAAGTAAGACCGAAAAAGATAATGGTCAATAATGTTTTTTTCATTCAATTCAATTTTGGGGTAAATATTTTGTTTCTAATGTTACAAATGTTTTGGCAGGGATTTCGTTACGGTGAAATCCCTGCCTACCTATATACTGATGATGTGACTAGTTTTTTATCTATCAAAATTAGAAATAATTTCATCTAGTATTTCATCATTATCATAATACCCTTCACCTTTGATTGAAAACTTGTTTGAATTTAATTCTATTACATTTATTTCTTCTTCATTTATATACAAGTTTCCTTCTAGAACTGAATATTCTCCTATTGGTTCAAAATCTTCCTCACAACCCCAAATATCCATTTGCCATAAAGTTCCATTTTCTTTAAACTCTATATAGTCTTTTCCGCAATCTTCATGATCGTCATAGGGTATAATATCTCCATTTACAACAACATCAACAAAAAACCATTTCCCAATTAATAATTCTTCTGTAACCATATAATTATTGTTATCAGAATTATCATCATCTGTATTACAAGATGTTATTGAAAAAATTAAACATAGAATTGATAGTAAAGTTATTTTATTCATTTTAGCTTTTTTTATTTATTAATATTACTGTTTTGTAAATAGCTTTTAATCAACTCTTACATATTCAAGATAATAGTGAGATAGTAAGTTCTCTCCATCGCAAGTGCGACTAGGGTCAGTATCATAAACATAATATCCAATTCGGAGTATGTCGTTGGACAATTCAAAAAAGGATGGATTATAAGTATCAAATTCCGTTGTTACAGTCAAATTATTATTGTTTAATGACCAAGACCCAATCATATTAAGGTATTGTTCACAATTTCCATTATTCAAATGGTATCCGGTAATATTCAGAGTTCCATTTTCAAAATATGTTGTTCTTCCATTTTGTGCGCAAGTGTGTAAAATATAGTTTTCTACATTTCCAGTAGTACAAACTTCAACTTCCTTGACCGTTTTCCAAGTTCCAATAATTGAGTTAGAATTCGAGTTGGAATCATCATTGTTAGAGCAAGATGAGAAAATTATAAGTCCAATTAAAATTCCCAGTAATAAATTCAGTTTTTTCATTCGTATTTTATGTTTTTAATTACACACAATGGTTTTGACTATTTTTATTCTGCAAGTCTAAAGGAATTATAGATGTTGTTACAAACAGTTATTTTATTTTATATTCTAATCCGAATTGAAAAACAGAACTTTTTAGATTATTTCTATCTATTATACCATAGTTGTATCTTACATAAATACGATATTTGTCAGCGAAATTATATCCAAATCCCAAATTTATACCAATTTCAAATTTATCATAACCATCGCTTTCAAAATTAAAGGTTTCACTATTGTCAGAAGTTTTATGACTAATAACAAAGCCTAATTGTGGCCCAAATTCAATATCAAATCTCTCATTGAAGTAATAGTCTAACATTATTGGAAGTAGAATTAAATTTTCTTTAATGTCTACTTTATATTTATCATCGAAAAAAGGATTGTTTGGATCTTGTAATTCTAGTCCTATTTTTATTTCATATTCACCGCCATGTGTAGAAAAAAGCAACTCAGGTTTTAGCATTAATTTATCGGTCAATTTCAATTTTAGAAATCCTCCAATATGAAAGCCAATTTTTCCTTTAAAATCTATCGGAAATTCTGAAGGGATATCATTTCCTTTTATAAAACTTGAATAATTTAAACCTACTTTGACACCGAAATCAGTACTGGTTTCTTGTCCGTTTGCATTGAAATTGATTAAAAACACTGCAAAACCAATAAGTAATAAATATTTTTTCATTTGTAAATTTTGGGGCTCAATTGTTTGTAATTATTATAGATACCAAAAATTCTAATGGTCTTTTTCAATTGTAAAACGAAAGTACTTTTTTTCAAAATATAAGACAAGAGGAAAAAGCCCCTTTTTTATCTTATAAAATGTTTGTTTTTGTGCCTTAATATTAGTAATGCAACAAATAACCAATACCCTTGTCATGATTCGTCCGGTAGCTTATCGTATGAACGAGTAAACTGCTGTAAATAATTATTAAAGAAATCAGTTTAATGGTTTCGATGGTCTCAAATAAATCAGTACTAATAGCAAAACTACCTGCGCTGCAAGTACAATTAATTTTGGATTTATTTCTTGAAAATTGATGAAGAGTGCGGCATGATTTGCGAGATATATCCAAAGTAAAATGAACCCCCACTTCCTGCGGGCTATTGCGCCAATGGCTCCAATTGTAAGCAATATACCCATTACCAAAATATAAGAAAAATATCCTACTAGAGTGAAAGGGATTATCTGTTCATTTTTACGAGCTTCTATAAATTGTTTTACTTCTAAAGTAGCTTCAGCTAGTTCTGAAAAGTTTACAATTTCCAATATTTGGGCAAGCAAAGCTCCTCCAACACCAATTCGAATAATTCCGTACACAAGTAAGAGTATCGCTATTAATAAGCCTATTTTATTTTTCATATTAGATTTAATTTATATTAAGACGATAGATCCTTGATGAAAGTTACAATTTTTTTAAAATTGATGTCAAGAGGAAAAAACCCCTTTTTCATCTGATAAAATGTTTATTTTTGTGCCTTAATATTAGCAATGCAACAAATAACCAACACCCTCTTAATGATTCGTCCGGTTGCCTACCGTATGAACGAGCAAACTGCAGTAAATAATTATTTTCAGAAAGAGCTAAACCTCAGTAATGCTACTATTAATGAAAGAGGTCAAAAAGAATTTGATGCTTTTGTAGAAAAGCTTCGGGCTATTGGTGTGCAAGTGATTGTTGAAAATGATAAAATAGAAATGGACACTCCAGATTCTATATTTCCAAACAATTGGGTGAGCTTTCATGAAAATGGGGATGTTGCCTTATATCCTATGTTTGCAGAAAATAGGCGTAGAGAGCGTAGAGAAGATGTCTTAATCCGATTAGAGAAAGAAGGTTTTGTTATTGAGCAATTGATAGATTACAGTACTGCAGAAGACGAAGGCTATTTTTTAGAAGGTACCGGAAGTTTGTTATTAGATCGTGTAAACCGAAAAGCATATTGCTCTTTATCGCCTCGGGCTGACGAAGATTTAGTGATTGAGTTTTGTGAAGATTTTGAATATACTCCAGTTTTATTTTCTTCAAAACAGACCGTAAATGGAGAACGATTACCTATTTACCATACCAATGTATTAATGGCATTGGGGGAGGATATTGCTATTATTTGTTTGAATGCTATCGACAGTAAGTCTGAAAAGAAAATGCTGATACAAAGCTTAAAAGAAGATGGCAAAGAGATTGTAAAGATTTCCGAATCTCAAATGCAACAGTTTGCGGGTAATATGTTACAAGTAAAAGGAGCAGATAATCAAAAGTATATGGTGATGAGTACTGCAGCTTATCGTAGTTTGACCCCAGATCAAATTACAATTATTGAAAAACATAGTCCGATTATCCATAGCAATTTAAGCACTATAGAAACTTGTGGTGGAGGAAGTGCTCGTTGTATGATGGCGGAAGTGTTTCTGCCTAAAGTTTAGATAGAAATTGTTTTAAAAATATTTAAAACTGCTTCAATAATATATTCTACTCCAATAGCAATTACAATAAATCCAACGATTCTTGAAATAGCATTGATCCCTGATGCTCCTAAGAATTTTGTAATTAGAAAGGAACTTCTTAAGATGAAGTAGGTGCAAATTCCAACGACAATTATAGCAGCAATAATTATTAAAATATCTTGAGTTATCGAATATTCCTGACTAAAAGTAATTAATAAAGAAATAGATCCAGGTCCAGCTAGCATAGGAATGGCTAAAGGAGTTAGAGAGAATTTTTCTCGAGTACTCAAATCTTTTCTTACCCTTTTGTTTTTCATCCCCTTATGTTTAGAAAACTCCCCTTTTAATAAAGCAAATCCAGAAGTAGCAATAATTAACCCGCCTGCAATTCGGAGTGCGTTTAAACTAATACCGAAAAAGGCAAGCATATAGGTGCCTGCAAAAAAGGAGATAGCGAGGATAACGATGATATTAATAGCGGTTAGTAAAGCGGTGCTATTTCGTTCTTTTGTACTTTCTTCACTGGTTAATCCTACAAATACGGGAACGGTGCCTAGAGGATTTATAATTGAAAATAAGGAGGCAAATGCAAATAAAAATAATTCCATTGTTTTTTCTGCAAATTAAGCTTAGAATGGAATTTTGAAGGTTACCTAATAGTTACTTTAAGGTATTTAAAAGGTTAATTTAAAGCTTGATGTTCTTATAAAATAGAAAGCTAAAATCTCCTATCTTTGCAATCTTAAAATATACCCAATGACACTTCAGGAAACACTGGAAATACAAATAAAACTAGCGATACATACTTTGTATAATGCCGATTTAGAAACGGTAGAATTTCAAGCTACGCGCAAAGACTTTGAAGGCGATATTACCGTAGTGGTTTTTCCGATGTTGAGAGTGGTAAAAGGAAACCCAGTGCAAATTGGTGAGGCTATTGGAAATTATTTAGTGGAACATGTAGAAGAAGTTACCAAATTTAATGTGGTTAAAGGTTTTTTAAACTTGGTCTTGAGTGATGCGTATTTTTTAAACTTTTTTAATGGAATTGAAGATTTTTCAGAATTTGGAAAAGTATTGGGAGATAAAGAAACCATTATGGTAGAATACTCCTCGCCAAATACTAATAAACCACTTCATTTAGGGCATATTCGAAATATTTTATTAGGATATTCTGTTGCTGAAATATTAAAAGCTTCCGGGAAGAAATCTTATAAAACACAAATTATCAATGATCGTGGGATTCATATTTGTAAAAGTATGTTGGCTTGGAAGACATTCGGAAATGGAGAAACTCCAGATTCTACAGGATTAAAAGGAGATAAATTGGTTGGTAATTATTATGTAAAATTCGACCAAGAATATAAAAAGGAAATTGCACAATTGGTTTCTGAAGGTGTAACAGAAAAAGAAGCTAAAATAAAAGCTCCCTCTTTATTGGAAGCACAAGCAATGTTATTAAAATGGGAAGCTGGAGATGAAGAAGTTGTAGCGCTATGGAAAAAAATGAATGCATGGGTTTATGATGGTTTCGATAAAACCTACACTTCTTTAGGGGTTGATTTTGACACCTTATATTATGAAAGTAATACCTATTTGTTAGGGAAAGAAGTAATTAAAGAAGGTTTGTCTAAAAACGTCTTTTTTCAAAAAGAAGATGGATCTATTTGGTGTGATTTAACAGAGGATGGATTGGATGAAAAAATTGTACAACGTAGTGATGGTACTGCGGTGTATATGACCCAAGATATTGGTACTGCCATACAACGTGTGAAAGATTATCAAGACATTACCGGAATGATTTATACCGTTGGTAATGAGCAAGATTACCATTTTAAAGTACTGTTTTTAATCTTAAAGAAATTGGGTTATCAATGGGCGGAGCATTTGTATCATTTAAGTTATGGAATGGTAGATTTACCTTCAGGAAAAATGAAGTCTCGAGAAGGAACCGTTGTAGATGCAGATGATTTAATTTACGATATGTCACAGACCGCTAAAAAGATTAGCGAAGAATTAGGGAAAATTGATGATTTTTCTGAAGAGGAAAAAGAGAGCTTATATCAAACTATAGGTTTGGGAGCATTAAAATATTATATCTTAAAAGTAGATCCTAAAAAACGTATTCTTTTTAACCCTGAAGAGAGTGTAGATTTTCAGGGGAATACGGGTCCGTTTATACAGTATACCTATGCTCGAATACAATCGATATTACGAAAAGCTACTTCTCTTGGAATAAAAGGAGAATCTTTGACTGTAATTGAAATGCATCCTAAAGAAAAAGAATTGATAAAGCAACTGCAATTATTTCCTGAAACCATACAACAGGCTGGATCTCAATACAGTCCTGCATTAGTTGCTAACTATACTTATGAATTGGTGAAATCGTTCAATTCTTTTTATCAAAACGTTTCAATTTTAGGTGCAGATAATAAAGAAGATAAAAGTTTTAGAATACAACTTTCACAAGCAGTTTCAGATGTAATTAAGACTGCTTTTAGTTTGTTAGGTATTCAGGTCCCAAATAGAATGTAATAGGAATATTAATAAACGCATTTTTCAAATTAAAACAATATTTGAAACGATATATTAGGAGTAAAACCTAATGATATTTCATTAATTCTGTTTACTTGTGGTACCCCATCGTCATCATTAACAACAGTATATCTAGTGTTTAAGATATTTTCTCTATTAAAAATATTTAAGAGGGCTAAATTAAATTTTGATTCTACTTTATTAGAAATTTTCCATCGATATTCAGCAGAAATATTAGATCTAAAATAATCTGGAAGACGTTCTGCATTTGGTTCATCAAAATTAATAAAATCTTTCCCATCAAAACTGATGATTTCATTTCCTTCTACCGGAATGGTATTGGGTTTTCCACTATGCCAAATAAATCCTAGGGATACTTTAAATTTGTTATGAATATAAGTTCCTGCAAGGTTTACAGAATGCCTTACATCTATATTGTTGGGAAATTCTGAAGGGCTTAAGTCTTCAAAAGTATAATCGTTTTCCATATAGGTATAGCTTAACCATGTGCTAAAAGTTTGCGTTTTCTTATTAATGGTAATTTCTGCTCCCTTCACATCATAACTCCCTGTTGATTTAATAAACTGATATTGATTCTGAAAACCTTGTGTTGAAGTCGAAATTCCTTCCGTGTTTTTATAAAAACCTTCTAAATCTAGAAACCAGCTATTCTTGTTATACATAAAGCCAAGAGAGATTTGTTTGCTTTCTATAATAGGAAAATCATTCTCGTTAACTAAAACCCACCGCCTTTTTTCTACTCCTAAAAAATCACTCTGAAAATCTATACGTTGGCTGGTAGTTTGGTTTTTGAATTCGCCTAATAACTCAGCTGCAAATCCGTTGCCTAATTTTTGGTGTATACTTAACCTAGGCTCTACAATAAAGGATGAGAATTTAGGGTAATAGTTTGTTCTTAAGCCTGCATTGATATTTGTTTTTTTATTAGGTGTTATATATTTCAAATTCCCAAATATAATATGAGATTGTAAAACATATTTCTCGAAAATTCTTAAACGAGGGAGATTAACATCTTGGGTATTTGAAATTCCAACTTCTGAAAAATGATATCCCGTTTGAACTGTATATTTTTCTGAAATATAAATATCTGCATCTAATTTTATCCCAGTATCTAATACTTCGTTTTCTTGATTTATTTCTTGTACACTTAAAATATCTTTATTTAAAGACTTTAAATCGTACGATGACCCATAAACAAAAGCAGTAGTTTTAATTTTTGAGGTCCAAAATCTATTCCAGGAAATTCCACCTACCGTATTTCTTTGATCAAGAGTACTTGTTTTAGATATGGATGTTTCTTCTATTTTTTCAGTAAAATCCAAGGAGTTTTTCATCCTAAGAAAGTTAACCCTAACTTGATCACGTTTACTAATATTCCAAAGGAGTTTAGTGCTGAAATCATAAAAATTAAAATCTTCATCCGCTGTAATGTCATAATATTCTGTTATAAAACTATCATTACTTATTTCTGTATCTTGAAAAATTCTATCTGAATATGAAGTGTAAACATTAGTTTCGATAAAGTCGTTTAATGACCTTCTTCCAGAAAATTGGATTCCTAAGTTTTTAGTGATTGGTGCACTAACATATACATTAGAACTTATTAAATTAAATCCCGCTCCTCCTGTAAAAGAATTGGTTAAATTATTATTAGATTTCATATCTATTACTCCAGATACTCCTTCTCCAAACCTTGCTGGAGTTCCATTTTTATATACGGTAACATTATTCGTTAAACTTGGGTCAAAGGCGGAAATTAGTCCGAAAAAATGACCATTTTGATACATTTTTATATCGTCCCAAAGTATTAAACTTTCATCATTATTACCTCCTCTAATGTTAATGTTTGAAACTTTTTCAGCAACACTTTCTATACCCGGAATCACCTGTATTATTTGTAAAACATCATTGTCTACTTGTCCAGGAAGTAAACCAAAATTATTTGTGTTTATGGTTGTTGACCCATTATAATTTTTTTCGATTCCTTTTGTGAAATAGTTAGAAATGAATACTTGTTTTAGTACAGAAACCTTTTGGCGCATCACAAATTGAATACAATCTACTTTTTGTAAATCTGAAACCTGAATAATTACATCTTCAAAACCCAGAAAGCTTATAACTAATCTCTTCTTTTTAATTGATAAAGGAAGGTGAAATTCCCCTTCAGAATTTGTTGAGGTAATAAATGTGTGGTTTGTTGTAGAAATTGTAGCTCCAATTAGAATGTTATTGTTTGTTGTGTTAATAACAGTGCCACAATAAAATTCATTGGTATTTTTTTGAACTACAGTTATAAAGCGTTCGTCTAATTTTGTATAATTAAAGGCTGTATTATTATTTAAGTATTCTAAAGTTTCAGACAGGTTTAATCTTTCTGGTGGAAACTCCACTTTAATTTCCTGAATTTTTTCGGTTTCATAAGTAAAACGTACCTCAAACTTTTTTTCAATACTTTTTAAAACTGCTATAAGGGATTTTTTTTCAGGGGATATTTGTCCATAGATAGTTTGGAAACTAAAAAGGAAAAGAAATAATAATAAGCTATTGGTGTTTTTTAGCATAAAAAGTAACATTTCCCTTTTCATTATTCTCGAATGATAGGTTTAATGGTTCACAAATTAACCTCAATGCTAAATTAAGATTTTTATGTAAAAAACTTCCAGAATATCTTCTATTTAGATCAATATTATTTGAAGTTACTTTTATGGGGTATTGTAATTCTAGTTCTTTAATGACATCAAGCAATGTGGCGTTATCAAAACTACTTTCGCCATTTATCCAACTTGGAGTCTTTTTATTTAAGGTGGAATGATTTATTATTTCATGTTCCTTAATAATTAATTTTTCGCCAGCAGGTAGCTTTATTAATGTGTCGTTAAAAGCTATGCTAACAAGTCCTTCAAAACATTTAACCTGTAAATTGTTTTCTCTGGCAAATACATTAAATTTAGTTCCTAATACACTTACAATACCTTCTTTTGTTTGAATACTGAATTTATTGCCTTTAGAAACATTAAAATAAGCCTCACCATTTATGTGGATACTACGGTTATTGTTCCAGTTTTTTTCGTTGAATTCTATAGTTGAATTAGCGTTAAGGACTACTTTAGATTCGTCTGGTAATAAAAAAGTTTTCTTTTCGGCAATTTGAGTTTCAATGGTTGTGTCTAACGAATTAATAAAAACATAACCGGCAAAAAAGATGGCAAAAACAGCTGCAATTTTTAAGAAAGAAGTAAAAGGATTAAACTTTTTAACGCTCTTTTTGTTTTTCTCCACACCAATTTTGTTAGTAATAGAATTGAAATTTTCTATTTTATTGAAAGCTGGGGTTTCAAATTGGGAGGTGGTTTCTGCAATTTTAATATAGGAAACATACTCTGGAGATGTCTTTAATTGCTCAAGTTCTTCAGAGGTAATGTCATTATTTAGCCATTTGGCTAATAAAATATCATATGTGATATCGTTCTTCATTTTTATTTCTTTCACTTGTTAAACAGTTGTTTAATAATTTACCCTACCTGTTTTTTATATAATATCAATTTCTTTTCTTAATGATGCTAATGCTAAACTCATTCTTTTCTCTACGGCTTTAACAGATAAATCTAAAATTTCGGCAATCTCTCTATATTTTTTCCCTTCAATTCGGTTTAGTAAAAAAGCAGTTCGTTGCCCTTCGGTTAAATTACTGATTGCTTTTTGGAGTTTGTCTTTAAACTCATTTTCTTCCAAAATATATTGAGGATTCTGTTCGTTGTTATGATGCTGAAATTGAATTTGATGTTTCAGTATTACTTTTTTATGTGCGACTACATTTAAAAAATTATTGTTTACTACTTTGTATAAATAGGATCTTGCATTTTCGGGAGGAACTTTAGTGCAGTTTTTCCATAATTTAATAAAAGCCTCTTGAACTAAATCGTCAGCTTCATCCTGATTGCCGCATTTAAAAAAAATAAAATTCCAGATATTTTTTGAATGCTCAGAATAAACTTTTGAGTATACCTCCTCTTCACAAACTGTTTTGTTGGTTTTCATTTTAAATTTATGGAGCGTAAATATAAGGATTAAGTTTTTTTATTTTAATTATGGTAGGGTGTTTTTAAAGAAAACTGTTTTACTACTAAACGAAGAAAAAATACATGAGAAATCTATTAAGATTATCTTTTTTACTAATGCTAATTGTAGCTTTTCAATTTACTTCTTGTCAGAAAGAAGAAACAGAAATAATTGAAGACAATACCCAAGAAGAGGGGGGTACGATTACCGTAGATTCTCATTTAGCAAATTTGTTGTTTAGGGTTTCTATAAACGATGGAAATAATGATGATTTTATAGATAGAAGTAGTTGTTTTTCTATAAAATTTCCTTTTTCGGTTTTAGTAAATGAAACTGAATTCAATATAGAATCTGAAAATAATTATCAAAGCATAATCGATTATATAGTTACTACTGGAAGCTCTTTAGAAGATATTGATATTACTTATCCAATAACTATACTTTTTTCAGATTATTCAGAAATCTTAATAAATAACAATGCGGAGCTTTTTAGTGATTACGAACAATGTTCTACTGGTGAAGATAATACGATAGATTGTGTGCAGATTGTTTATCCTTTAGAGTTTTTTACCTATAATTCTGAAACTGAAATTAATGAGGTGCGAGTAGTTAATGAAAACAAAGAACTATACCTTTTTATTGCAAGTTTAAGTTCTTCAGACTATTTAATGATAGCCTACCCTTTTTCAGTTCTTTTAACAAACGAATCGTTGATTGAAGTATCTTCTAATACAGAATTAGAAAATTTAATTGATAATTGTGTGTTAGAGGAAACGGATGATATTGAAGAATTAATTGGTTATTTAACTTCAGACGTTTGGTATATTTCTTCCTTTATAGATAATGATGATGAAACAGCAAATTTTTGTGAATATGAATTTTCTTTTACTTCAGAAGGCTTGGTTAATGTAATTCAAGATAGTACACAACTCATGGTTGGTAACTGGAATATGATAACTCTTGATTATGAAACTAAATTAATGTTAAGTTTTCCAAATGAAATACCTTTTGAAAAATTAAATTACAATTGGAATCTCATAAACGGAAATTCAACAGAGTTTGAATTGGATGGACAAGATATTAATTCATTGAGTTTTGGAAGAGAGCCTATTTCTTGCGACGATGATCAAATAGCATTGATAAAAAGTTATTTAACTACAGGACCTTGGTTTGTAAATTACTTTTATGATGGAGAAGATAAAGCTGCAAATTTCTGTGAATATGAGTTTACTTTTTATGAAGATGGTACAAGTGAAGCATCAGACGGGTCTAACACTGTCTCTGGAAATTGGTATGTAGGTACTAATAATAATGGTCCTTTTGTGGGATTAGATTATAATCAGGATGATTTACCTTTTTATATGCTTTGGAAAAATTGGGACGTATTAAATACTAATATTAACTCAATTGAAATAGAATCTGAATGTGTGTGTGGAGGAATGCATTATTTAACATTTGGAAGAACTCCAACAGTTTGCCAAGAAGATAATTTATTTTTAGAAGATACTTTACAAGATGGTATTTGGTATGTTTCTAGCTATCTTGATAATGGAATTGATGAAACCTTAGATTATTATTTCTACAACCTTACATTTAATTATGATGGTACAGTAACTGCAGTTTATGATGTTAATATTATAAATGGAACTTGGAATATTGAAGGGAATGAAGGAGAATTAGAAATCGTTTTAGATTTTGATAACACACCTTTTTACGAATTAAGTACTAATTGGAATGTATTAGAAATATTAATTGAACGCGTTAAAGCTGATAGCAATAATGGCAATGACACGTTAACATTATTAAAAATTTGACCTGGGAATTAATCTATGAAAAAGATCCTATTATTTAATAGTTTTTGGTAAGCTAAAACATTTGTTTATATGCTTACCGAAAACTACCTAGGGAAATATTAAAAAAAATTATAGTTGGTTGTTACTCAAGTTAAAACATGTTTGTCTATTAAAACAGAATTGTTTTGTGAAGTTTTAATTGTTGTCTTTACAAAGTAAATGTGTTTTGAGTATTTTTTTGCCCCAAAAAAACCGTCTTGTTAATTCGAGATGGTTTTTTTAATTAATTAAAAATCTACTTTTTGTAGGATAGGTTTTAATGTCCCAGAATAGGTAAATCGACGTTTCGCTTATTTAAATTATACCTTTCTTTCTCTTAAGTTCAGCCATAAAGCGACACCTATAGCTACTGCAGTTCCTGTTATTATTGATATTATAATTGCTAATGGCATGGCTTAGTTTTTTACATTATTAATTTTATATAACTCATTTCCTTTTTCTTCATACTTGTCACCAATAACCCAAAATGGAGTCATAGTATCGTTGGCGATATTTCTTCCAGAAAGAACATAGGCCTGAAAGAATTTTAATAAATAGTCATAATCTAAAGTGTTTGCTTCATCCCCAGGTTGGTGGTAGTATTTTGTAACTTCTCCGTCAAAGGAGGTAAATCCCATTGAAAAAGTAGGAGCAGGGATGCCCTTTTTTGCAAAATGTACATTATCACTTCTATCAAAAAGACCTTGCTCTGGAGCAGGGTCATCTATAGCTGTTAAGCCAAATGTAATCGCAGCGTCTTTAATATTTTGAGATGCTGTTGTTCTATCAAGTCCAATTATGGTTACAAGAGAAGTGTCGTTATAGCCTCCATTGTCACTATTAAAACAATACACCATTTGTTCTAGAGGAATTATTGGGTTTTCTACATAGAATTCACTTCCTAATAAACCCTTTTCTTCTCCAGTAAATAAGATAAATAGAGCAGAGCGTTTTGTTGGATATTTAGCTAAATTTTTTGCCATACTTAGTACTGTTGTTGTTCCAACAGCATTGTCGCGAGCGCCATTATAGATGGTATCTCCAGTTTTATCTGGGGTTCCAATACCTACATGGTCGTAATGGGCTGAATAAATAATATATTCATTTTTTAATTTAGGGTCGGTACCCTTTACAATTCCTATTACATTTTGAGAAATCACAGTGGTGATAGTTTCTGAAGACATTTTTAAAACAACCGGAACCGTGCTTTTTGAAGTTATTTTATCTCCGAGGCTATCATTTTCGTCTAGCACCCAGGTATACACAAAATTACTTTTTTCTTTTTCTGAACCTGTTTCATCTTCAACAGTTAAACGGTCTCCGTTAAAATTATGGTCAATATAGCCCCAAGTTCGCTCATTGGTATTTATCAATTCAATAATACCCAAAACGTCATTTTTTTTAGCTAATTCTTTTTTTTCTTTTCTGGATCCAAATGCGGTTCTTGCATCTTGACTTTCTGAATTTCCACCTTTGATGATAATGATTTTGTTGGCAACATCTATACCTTTATAATCCTCTTCTAATCCATATCCTAAAAAGACTGCATCTCCATTAAAATTTATTTCATTTGCTTTTAAAATCGCAAAGCTTTTGATTTCTGTATGATTAATAGAAATAGAACTTTGAATTGGAGGGCTGGTTTGTTGCAAATTCACTTCTTGATAATAATTTCCTGTTTTTGGATTGGGCAATACTCCATAACCTCGAAAGGTATTTGCTAAATAAGAAGCAGCAATCTTATTTTCAGCAGATCCTGTAGATCGACCTTTTAATAAATCGTCTGCTAAAAAATAGATATGTCCTTCAATTTGACTTTTAGTAATTGTAGATTCTACTATTTCTTTTTCAGATTGAGCATTTATGGTAAAGCTGCCAAAAATTAAGCAAATGCTAATTATAAGGTGTTTCATTATTTTTTTTAATTAGTTTTTAATAGGGAAGGTTCATTTATAAAGAAATTCAATTGTTTTAATCTTCTTTATCTTTCTTCTCTTCTTTTTTCATTTTAATATATCTGGATACTAAACGTATTCCTAATCTTGCGAAAAGGATAATTGCAATTGTCATAACAATGCTAAAGGAGTCCATTATAGAAAGCGAATTTATTTGATTGCATTTTTTTACTAAAGTAGCTAATCAATTTAACTTTCAAGATTTTTAATTTCACTATCTATAAGTTCTATAATTTCAACAATGCGCTTTCGTAATATTTGCGACTGTATATTTCCCCAGCTATTAACACTATAACATCTTGACAAGTGATCTTCAAAATCTGGATGATTTAAAAGCACATTAAAATCTTCTTTATGTTTTGAAACCCCAATAACATCTTTCGAATAGGAATCTGTATTTTCTCCTATATTAAGAGAATATTTTCCTAATATATTTGATTTATAGGCATTGTTTCTAACTGTTCTTAATTGATAATGTTTAATTATAAAGGGAAAGTAAAGATCATTTCTATAATTTTTCCAAATAACTTCATCTTCAATTACATCACTAATCTCTGAAGTCCAACGAGTAAATGCTTGTTTTAATTCAATGTTTTTTATGATACTCAACTCTCCAGATCCTGCCAAATCATGAATAATAGGATCGAAAGTAGCATAAGGCATCGTTTTCGCAATATGATAATCAATACTGTCTTTGTTTCTTAGGTCTGGATGATCTATGTATTTGAAAAGCTGCTTTGAGGAATTCATAAAATCTTTTCTCATCCCAATTTTTTGATCTAACTGCTCCAGATTGCTAATAAAATCTACTAATAATTGTTGCAGTAAAATGGATTCTTGTATTCGTTCTTTTCTATGCTCATTCCAATTATTGATACTAAGAGCAATGAGAATACCAATCACTACTAAAACAATTTCACCAATGGCATACCGAGCGTATTTGAGTGCTTTGTTGTCGTTTGCTAGAGTTTTTCTTTTTTTTCTGAAGAAGTTGATCATATTTAATTATTGTTTTTTACAAATAACTTAGCCACCATTTATCTCTATTATTAGCTTTATAAATCATGTATTTTTTACTTATAGGATAAAGAAGTAAAACAATGGCAATCCAAACAATATAAACAACTGTAAGAGAATAACCGTAATTAGCCATTTTGTTAGTAGTGAAAGATGCTGCATCAAATATCATATCTTTCCAATTTTCACCCAATATTAAAAGAACGATCAAAGCAGTTAAATGAATAACAAATACGTGAAGGACATAGTAAAAAAATGGAACCCTTCCAAAGACTAAAAAGAAATCAGACAGCTTGTTTTTAATATTCTCTGTCGCATATAAAAACAAAAAAGCAGGTCCTAATGTAATTAGCAGAAATAAGAGAGATGGTGGATATTTAGTGACTTTAAAAAAAGATAAAATAGTAAAAACTGTATCTTTTTGAGTAGACCAAGGAACCATATCACCATAAATATTAATCCCTCTTAGAATAAAAAACAACGCAATAGTACCAAATCCTAAGGTTAAAAGCCACTTCTTTCTCAATTCTATACTAAACCCTCTTTGATAGATATTTCCAAAACAATAACCCAATACTATGACTCCAATCCATGGGATAATTGGATAATAAAAGGCTATCATATGATCTGGACTAATCTGAAGAAATTTTTGCTGATGTGCTATATACCATAGGATAGATAAAAAACTACTTCCTTCTGTAATAATTCCATCCAGTAGATTATGCCCAAAAACCAATAATAGTCCAAGGACTAACATCATTTTTTTTGGAAGATAAATAATAAATGAAAGCGCTATCATAGACAAACCTATAGCCCAAATTACCTGTAGATTTATAAATCCATAAGAGACGTCAAACCACCATAAAAAATTCATTACAACCACTTCAATAAAAATTAGCCATAAGCCTCTAGTAAACAAAAACTTAAAAAGTTCGATTTTTGTTTTTTTGCTTCCATATAACATAGCTGATGTTCCTGCCAGAAATACAAAAATAGGAGCGCAATAATGAGTGATAAAGCGAGTGAAAAATAGAAAGGGAGTCGTTGTTTCTAAATTTGTAGGGTCTCCAACAATAGCTCCTAAATGAAAATAGTCACGAACATGATCTAACGCCATAATTACCATGACGACACCTCGTAAAAGGTCAATAGATTCTATTCTAGTTGATTTAATTAGTGACATATTAATTGGATTAGTGATTTATAAATATACACTTTAAATATAAATTATTAATAGTAAGTATAATAGCTGCTTTATGTGATTGGTAAATTGAAATAAAGTTTTAAATAATGAAATGAGTTTTTAGCAAAAAAAAATCTAAAGAAAACGTTAGTTCTCTTTAGATTTTATAATGGATTGTTTTTTATGTTAATTAGAACTTCTAGAAGATGCTTTAATTTCACCACTAATTCCACTTAAATCTTCTCTAAAACTCCATATTTCAGTTTGTTTCCCGATAGTTAGCTTTTCCCATTCACTTAAAAATAGTTTAAAGCTTCCTTGCCCATGAACCGCATCATAATTTGCAGGAAAATCTCCATCTTGATTTAACCAACCAGAATTTTCGTAGAAAGACACAAAGGCTAAATCTTTACCATCTTTATAATTAGGAAACTCATTAGTATATAATCCGTACGAATCATCTGGATATTTTTCAGTCATTACTTTATTGATCTTTTTCATCAATTCAAGAACTTCAGCTTTTTTAAACCTTTCGATGTCGTACATGTCAACCAATAAGTTGGTTATAGTAAAGTCTTTTGGGAAGTTAGAAAGTTCTGGGTAAAACCTCCAGAAAATATTATCAGCTCCTGCAATAGTATAGGGCTCAATGTTTTTATTCCAATCTTCCTCATGTCCTTCTTGCTGAGGTCTATCATCAAAAGCACCCCAAGGTATTGGCCCCATAACCCATATATATTTTCCATAATCTGGGCCATTTTTTATTTGATAAATACGAGATCCATACATTTCATCTGTATGATATTTATTGTTGTGATTTGCTACACCAGATTCAAATTCACTAATATATTTGGGGTTAACTGTCATCATACCATTTTCAATAACGGCATATTGGTTGTTGGTTTGGGATATTACCAAAAAAGGAATTAGTAACACCATGTAAAAAATAGCTCTCATTTTTAATAGGGTTTTATGGTTATCCTTTTAAAGGTACGAAATTATTATTAAGTAGCTATTATTTTGAGAATAACATAAAAACAAGAGTAAATCCCAGTAAAATCAGGTGATATTTTTATTCAGTCTTTTTCTTCTTTTTAAAATAACTCACTAAAAAAAGCACTCCTACAATAAAAAGTGGAATGGTAATGGTCATAATTGTACCAAGACTGCTCCATAAAGAATGGTCCAAGTTGTAATTCATTTTAAATACATAGGGGCTAAACCCTAAACCTAATATCATGAAAATAATCCCTCCTAATAATTCTTTTTTCCATGAAACTATTAGCAAAAACAATAATACTATGGGAAGAATAAGATGTAATGCAAATTCACCTATTTGTACCATAAAATTTTCATCTGTTGAAAAAGCCTCAAAAGCAGATGAACTTATAAAAATAATGGAAAGGATACAAAGTATACGTGGTAACCAATAGAAAAATTTTGGAGGATAGTTCATAATTGTTTTCGTTTTAGAAGTGCTACTAAGATATAAATAACTTAAAGTAATACAAAAGGTTAGAATTGAGCAAAGAAATTGACTAAAATTACTCATCCAATTAATTATATTTTTTAATTGCAATAAGGAAAATATAATAGCTTAAAATAAAAAAGACCGCTTTATAAAGCGGTCTTTAAATTCTGTTTATACTTTGAGCTTAATTTAAGACCCAACACGGAAAACTAATCCTCCGCTTACATATCCAATCACGGTAGTTCCAGAGATACTAACTCCACTACCGCCGCTACCTACATAAACGCCACCCCAAGTTACAGGAACCATCATACCTCCTTGTAAATTTAAGCCAACAGTTTCTGTAAACATGATATTTACTCCCCCTTTAAATGAGAATGCAAATTTTGAATTATTGTCTATGTTATAATTAACAATTTCATAATTTACATTGTCATTAGATAAAAATACCACACCTAATGATCCTCCAAAAAATGGTTTAACCATTCCATCACCAAAATACCTATTAACTCCTATCATAATCCAATCCGCATAAACATCTGTTAGTCTATCTTCGGTAGGGCTTATTATAATATCTCTAATTCTTAAATCGGTACTGTGATGAATATAAGATAGTTCTACCATCATATCATCATCAGCTTCCACACCTACCGTGATTCCAAATTGATCACTACTAGAAATTTTCAAATAATTGCTTACACCATAATTGAGTTTAGAGCCAAATTGATACCCATAAGTTGGTGTTATTTCTACAACCTGCGACCAAGAAGTGGTTGCAAAAAGAAAAGTAATAGAAAAAAGGAATAGTAGTTTTGTTTTCATAATGTTGATTTTAATTAGATTAAGTGTTGTTTTAGCAATAAAAGTTTCGTTTACGAATATACTATTTTATGCTAAACTTTGAGAATTGAAAATAAAATATAAAATTAACCTTTCTATAATTCCCAAGTTCAAAAATACTTTGCTACTCCTTTATCAATTGTTATCTTTGCATCTTTAAACTTCTAAGCTAAAGCTGGGAAGTATTCAATTTCAGAGTTTCAAAAATTAAAGAAATTCAAAATAAAAAATAGCTGAAAGAAAATGTTCGATAATTTAAGTGAAAAATTAGATAAAGCACTCCACGTTCTTAAAGGTCATGGAAGTATTACTGAAGTGAATGTAGCAGAGACTCTTAAGGAGGTTCGACGTGCCTTATTAGATGCCGATGTTAATTTTAAAATAGCCAAACAATTTACTAATAGAGTTAAGGAAAAAGCATTGGGACAGGATGTACTTACTTCTTTGCAACCTGGACAGTTAATGGTAAAATTGGTAAAGGATGAGCTTACCGAATTAATGGGTGGGGATACTGAAGGAATTAATCTTGGAGGTTCACCTTCTGTTATTTTAATGTCTGGATTGCAAGGTAGTGGTAAAACTACTTTTTCTGGAAAACTGGCTAATTTTCTTAAGACAAAAAAATCTAAAAAACCTTTGTTAGTAGCTTGTGATATTTATCGTCCTGCGGCAATTAATCAACTTCACGTTGTAGGAGATCAAATTGGTGTTGAGGTTTTTAGTGATGAAGAAAACAAGAACCCTGTAGATATTGCTCAGAAAGCTATTGCATATGCGAAAGAAAATGGTCATAATGTAGTTATTGTTGATACCGCTGGTCGTCTAGCAATCGATGAAGCTATGATGACTGAAATTGAAAATGTTCATAAAGCGATTCAGCCACAAGAAACCTTATTTGTTGTGGATTCTATGACAGGTCAGGATGCTGTGAATACTGCTAAAACTTTTAATGATCGCTTAAATTTTGATGGAGTTGTTCTAACAAAATTAGATGGTGACACTAGAGGTGGAGCTGCTATTTCGATAAAAAGTGTGGTAGATAAGCCTATCAAATTTATCGGTACTGGTGAGAAAATGGAAGCAATTGATGTTTTCCATCCTTCACGTATGGCAGATCGTATTTTGGGGATGGGAGATGTAGTTTCCTTAGTAGAAAGAGCTCAAGAACAATTTGATGAAGAAGAGGCTAGAAAACTTCAGAAGAAAATTGCGAAAAATCAATTTGGATTTGATGATTTTTTAAAACAAATTCAGCAGGTTAAAAAGATGGGGAATATGAAAGACCTTATCGGTATGATACCTGGCGCTGGAAAAGCAATGAAGGATGTGGATATTGATGATGATGCCTTTAAAGGAATTGAAGCGATTATACACTCCATGACTCCAGAAGAACGTTCTAACCCTACTTTAATAAATGCCAGTAGAAAAAAACGAATTGGAAAAGGAAGTGGAACTTCGGTACAAGAAGTAAACCAATTAATGAAGCAATTCAATCAGATGAGTAAGATGATGAAAATGATGCAAGGCGGAGGTGGCCGTAAGATGATGCAAGCCATGAAAGGAATGAGACAATAATCTATTTTATACCCCAAACAAAATCCTAAACTTTAAAACCATTTACTTATGATATTATTAGACGGAAAAAAAACCTCAAACGATATAAAAGAAGAAATTACTATTGCAGTAGATGGTATGAAAGAGAGAGGTGAAAAAGTTCCTCATTTGGCCGCAATATTAGTAGGGGAAGATGGAGCAAGTTTAACTTATGTGGGGTCTAAAGTTCGTGCTTGCGAACGAGTTGGTTTTGAATCAACCTTGGTGCAAATGCCAGATACTACTTCTGAGGAAGAATTATTAAATACCATAAACGACCTTAATACAAATGAAGCTATAGATGGGTTTATAGTTCAGTTGCCATTACCAAAACATATTGATGAGCAAAAGGTGTTAATGGCGGTGAATCCTAATAAAGATGTGGATGGATTTCACCCTGAAAACTTTGGTAAAATGGCCTTAGATATGGATAGTTTTATTCCTGCAACTCCATTTGGAATATTACAGTTATTAGAAAGGTATGAAGTTGAGACCAAAGGAAAGAATACGGTTGTTATTGGAAGAAGTCATATTGTTGGAAGACCCATGAGTATCTTAATGAGTCAAAAAGGTCCTGCGGGAAATAGTACAGTTACGCTTACTCATAGTCATACTAAAAATCTTTCAGAAATCACAAAGCAAGCAGATATCATCATTGTTGCCCTAGGTGTTCCAGAATTTCTAAAAAGAGATATGGTAAAAGAGGGGGTTGTGATAATCGATGTTGGAATTAGTAGAGTTCCAGATGCTTCAAAAAAGAGAGGTTATGCAATTAAAGGAGATGTTGCTTTTGATGAGGTTAGTGAAAAATCTTCGTTTATAACTCCTGTGCCAGGAGGTGTTGGTCCAATGACCATTGCAATGTTACTTAAAAACACATTGATTGCCAGAGAACGTTTAGCAAAGTTATAAGCTAGATTAATTTTCTTTCTCCATACTCTTTTTGATATATTTTTAGTAAAATAAAGAATAAGGAAATAAATAGGGGGCCAAAAATAAGCCCGATAAACCCGAAAAGTGGTACTCCAATGATCACGCCAACTAGGGTGATAATTGGATGGACATCATCTAATTTTTTAAGCACGTAAATTCTAATAATATTATCTGTAGAACCTACGATAACAAAGCCATAAATTAAAATCCCCCATGCTTCGTAAGTATAACCACTAGCTAGTGTAATTATAAATACGGGTAATATCCCAACAAGTGTCCCTACAAAAGGAATCATGGAACCTATTGTAACAATTACAAACCAAAAAATTGGATTTTCAATTCCGAAGATAAAAAAGCCTATAAGGGCTACAATACCTTGAGCGATTGCAACAATTGGTATTCCTATTGCATTAGAGCGCACCATTTTTTTACTCTCTTTAATTACCAATTTTAAATTACTCTTGTTAAATGGAATAAAATATAGTATTGTTTTACTTAAGCCATCTGGGTTTGTAAATAAATAATAAAGTAGAAAATACATAATTGCTACTGCAATAATCATATTAAAAGAACTGCCTATTAATAAAGGTATGTTTTCTGATAGCCAAGAAGTTATAGAAGATACGTCAATGTCTGAATAAAAATCATAATCAAATTGATTTTCAAAAGCTAGGATATGATCTTGTAAAGCAGAAAATAGTTTTTCAGAATTATTAACTGCACGACTTATTTTATTACTCAACATAAAGATCATTCCAGCTATTGGTAACAAAATTCCGACAAAAGAAAGTAACATTAATAAGGATGCTGCTAAAGATGGATTCCAGCCTTTTTTAACTAATTTTACCATCCATTTATTCATTAAAACATAAATTGTGATGGCGCCTAAAACACCTGACAGATAAGGAATTAATTCAGCAAATATTAATAATCCTATAATTCCTAGAATAAGAAGGACTAAGATCTGACGTATGATTTTTGGACTAATTGAATTCATTTATTCTTTTAAATAATTTATACTTACTGTTGCCAATTCATTGTTAGGGAATTTCGAAAAATGTTTATCCACAGTTTGAATACCAACTTCTTTTAATACTTTCTGAAAAACTTCTAATTCTACTATAAATTGATCCGAAAAACCATGCGTAGCATCATAAGCAGTTGCTGCTGTAAGACCAATGTTTTTTGCTGTTATGTTTGGATTAATGGTATGCAACTCAATAACAAGTAAACCGAATTTCTTAATAAAAGGAGCCCATTTTTCAAAATGCTCTTTTAAATTTTGCTCCACCATAGCATTGCTTAAACGTTTTCCACAACTAACAAATGCTCCAGTGGAATAACTGGTTCTATTGCCATCTAAAACGGTTGGTTGTGACCAAGGTCTGTTATGATCTAAAAAAGTTCTTACATTTAAAAGGTCACTCAACTTAATATTATAATTGGCATTTATATCTTCTTGCAATTTTTTAGGGTTTCCAATATCTCCCCAAATTACTTTAGCCCAAATATCTGCTTTAACTAAATTGGATCGAGTTACCTTAAGTGCCGCCTTATTATAATCTACACCAACTAAAAACAAAGGATGTTCTTCCAATAAAGGTCCTCTTTTGGTTCGTTGCTCAATCACTTCAAATAAATGAATTAAAAAGGCACCATTACCACAGCCCATATCTAAAATCCCTTTGGGTTGTTCGTCTATTGATTTATTGAAAAGTGCAATAATTATTTCATCGATTTTTTTGAAATATGCCGAATGGGCACCTCCAGATCCCCAAACATTCATTTCTCTATCAACATGAATTTCTACAGAATTAGGAATAGAACTCCTTAATATATTAGCATTTCCAAACATTAATTCCTCCACACGTCTAAAAGTTGGGATATAAGAAACGGTAACCCCATAAGCGGAAGAGCGTCTTGCAAAAAAGAAACCTTTGTTTGTAAATTTATAATGCTCGTTGTTTTTGGTAAACCAACCCAAATAATGTAAAAAATCTAAAATTTTGGAAAATCCTTCAGGGTCTTCATGAAATTCTTCTGCACTAAAAGAAGCTTCCATAAAATATTTGTGAAACATTCCATCCATTCCTAAAAACACTGTAATTGGCCCTACTAATACCCCTTCGATATGATGAAATATTTGTTCTTGAATTAAAAGCTCTTGTTTGTTGTTTGATGTAGGATTGTATTCTTTGTTTTTATATTTAATAAAAATTCTATTTAATACTGAAAACTGTTCCTTATCTAAACTTCTTGGGTGAAATTCTTCTGAAATTTTTAAAAAATGAACGACATCTTTATATCGGTCTGCAAGATTAAAAGCGAATTCACTATTGTCGTTTTTTGATATTTGAACCGTATTTGTGGAAGCGTCAACATAATATTGTAACCAGCCCTGTGAAGCTAACATCCGTAAGCCAACATTTAGGTATCCGTCATTTGCATTAAATACTGTAGTAATTTCTTCAAGTTGAAAACTTTCTTTGGTAAGAATATAGTCAAGCACTCCTTTTTCTTTTAAAGAATATGCGACAGGTGCTACAGCAATTCCATCTAAATGTCTAAATAACTCTTCACGAAATTTATTTTTTTCTTCTTTAGTTAACATTAAGCCTTTTTAAAATAGATTAGTTCTTGTAAAAATAGAGAAAAAAATGAAAGGAAATTTTAAGGGTTTTTATAAAAGCAAAAAACCCTCATAAATGAAGGTTTTTTAATTTTTTTTGGGTAATTATTATTCAGTCTTAGCAGATTCTAAGTCATCAATTTTCCATGAAAGTATCAAATACTTTATTTTAGCTTCATCTGGAATGTTAACTGCTTCGATTACAAAATTTGGGTTATACCTTAAGTTTTCAGGTAATTCCTTTTTGTCTATGTTTATAAAAAGATCACTATCCTCTAAAAACACAACCACTGTACTTAGGGTAGTCTCGATATTTGCAATTTTATAATTGTCTTTTACATCTTTAAAAGTACTATTAATATTCAGCCCTTTAACGGTTTTATATCGATCATCAAAAAACTGAAAGCTTGAAATTAAAGACTCCGGATTATAATTGTCTCTTGGTGATATAAGTAATAATTTTTTACCTCCTTTTTCATAGATCTCAACTTCACCTATAGTTGAAGATTCATTTTGTCTAGGATTTAGCCTTACAATAGAGTCCATTGCGAAAATTGAATCTATTTGTTTTATTTTCATTCCTATAGTTAAATTACCTACAGTGCTATTTGAAATTAAAAATGCATCCTTTTCTTCTGCACATTGAATAAATAAAAGAAGAGTTAAAATGCTTATTGATATTGATTTAATCATTAGTGTTGTTTCGTTAATTATTGAATGCCAAAACTAATAAAATTGATTTGGAAAACACTTTTTTATGGAATCATTTTTTCATAGCTTTCTAATAATTTTCTTAAAAGAACTTCAGAAAAATTTTAATTCTCTAAACATATAATTATTCCCTCTTTAAAAATTATCTTTGCCACGATGCAAAATGAAACAAAAAAATTAGTAGATAAAGGGGAAATGCTTCCATTGATGGAAGATTTTTATACTATTCAAGGAGAGGGCTATCATAAAGGAACCGCGGCTTATTTTGTAAGGATTGGTGGTTGTGATGTAGGTTGCCATTGGTGCGATGTAAAAGAAAGTTGGGATGCAGAATTGCATCCGCCAACAGAAATTAATACGATAGCTACTAAAGCATCCAATTACTCTAATACGGTTGTCGTTACTGGAGGGGAACCTTTAATGTGGAATATGGATCCATTAACTTCTCTTTTTAAGGAGAAAGAGATGCAAGTGCATATAGAAACTTCTGGGGCATATGAATTATCTGGAACTTGGGATTGGATTTGTTTATCTCCAAAAAAAATAAAACTTCCAAAAGAGAAAATATACGAAGTTGCAGATGAGCTTAAAATGATTATTGCGAGCAAATCAGATTTCAAATTTGCTGAGGAACAAGCGATGAAGGTAAATGAAAACTGTATATTATATCTTCAGCCAGAATGGAGTAAAAGAGAAAAGTTAATACCTTTAATGGTGGATTATGTGATGAATAATCCGAAATGGAAAGTTTCTTTACAAACACATAAATATTTGAATATACCATAAAAAAAGCCTTGAGAAATCAAGGCTTTTTTTATTTTTAAAATTTCAAGTTTTATTTTGTAAAAGGTACGGCAACACGAGTTGTGTCCCAACCTAAATGCATAATAACACCATTATCTGATCCTTCAATTGCAATAGAAAATGGCTCTATAGATTCAACTACTTGAGTTGCAGGAACTGTTACTCTAACAACATCCTTACTTTCTTTATAATAATAAGATCCCCATGTGTTTAAGTCAGTATTTATAATAATTGTCCATTCTTTTTCACCAGGAATAGTAAGTAAAGAATAACTTCCTGCTTTTAATGTAGTGTCTCCAAGTTTAAAATCGGTATAAAGAACTAACTCAGGAGCCTCATTGGCACCAGTTCTCCAAACCTTTCCATTAGGTGCTAGTTTACTTAACTTTCTGTCCTTAAGTTGTGGTCTACTGTAAATAATTTTCATTTGTTTGTTGGCGTCTTTGTAGCTACTTGGGTAAGATGCTATATCCAATGGACTTTTGTCAAGATCATTAAATTTTTGTGCTGTTACATTTGTGGATAATACCATTAAAAATGCAAATGCTAATGTTGTGATAGTTGTAAATTTTTTCATGTTGTTTGTTTTTATTTGATGTTAAAAATAGTTTTCCGTTTTTTAAATTTTGAAAAATATTTGTTAAAAATTATTGTTCGCTAAGTCGTGATTAAATTTAAAGCTTACGTTTTTATTTGAAAAAAAAATATAAGAGTAGGGTTGAAATTTCGATTTTGAGCACTCTTTTTATTTTTATATAAAATCACAAGACCTGAAAACATGTCAAATCTAATTTAAGGTGTTTTTTAAGCTATTTAAGCGAGTTTTAGGTAATCAACAAATAGTTAATAAATACCTGTAAAATGGCAATATAAGCTTCAAATGACGATGGGGAAAGAGTATATTTGTTAGTGGTCAAAGTGGAGTTTTGTCTTTATTTTGACTATTTAAATTAACATTATTTAATTATTATTTATGAGAGTATTCAGGCATTAGAAGGAATGGAACATGTAAGAATGCGTCCTTCTATGTATATTGGGGATGTTGGGGTACGTGGTTTACATCATTTGGTATATGAGGTAGTAGATAACTCTATCGATGAAGCGATGGGGGGGTATTGTGATGCCATAGATGTAATTATTAATGAGGATAATTCCGTTTCAGTAAAGGATAATGGTCGTGGTATTCCTATTGATTTGCATAAAAAAGAAGGTGTTTCAGCATTAGAGGTAGTAATGACCAAAATTGGTGCAGGAGGAAAGTTTGATAAAGATTCTTATAAAGTTTCTGGTGGATTGCACGGAGTTGGAGTTTCAGTTGTAAATGCTTTATCAGGGCATTTAAAAGCAACAGTACATCGTGATGGTAAAATTTGGGAACAAGAATATGAACGTGGGAAAACCATGTATCCAGTTAAGCCAGTTGGGGATACTGATTTTAGAGGAACTGTTATTGTCTTTAGACCAGATGAAGAGATATTTAAACAAACTGTTGAGTTTAGTTATGAGACCCTTGCCAATAGAATGCGAGAATTATCTTTTTTGAATAAAGGAATCACAATCTCAATTATTGATAAGCGAAATAAAGATGAAAAAGGGGAGTTTATTTCAGATGTTTTTAATAGTACAGAAGGTCTTAAAGAATTTATTCGCTTTTTAGATGAAACACGTGAGCCTGTAATTGGTAATGTAATTCATATGGAAGGTGAAAAAAATGGTATCCCTGTTGAAGTTGCCATGATATACAATACTTCCTATAGTGAAAACTTACACTCTTATGTAAACAACATTAATACCCATGAAGGGGGGACACATCTTTCTGGATTTAGACGAGGGCTAACCCATACGCTTAAAAAATATGCCGATGCCTCAGGAATGTTAAGTAAACTAAAGTTTGACATAGCAGGTGATGATTTTAGGGAAGGTCTAACAGCGATTATTTCAGTAAAAGTTGGGGAACCTCAATTTGAAGGACAAACAAAAACTAAATTAGGAAATAGAGAGGTTTCTGCAGCGGTAAGTCAATCGGTTTCAGAAATGTTAGAGAATTACCTTGAAGAAAATCCTAACGACGCCAAAATTATTGTTCAGAAAGTAATCCTTGCAGCACAGGCTCGACATGCCGCTAATAAAGCTCGAGATATGGTTCAGCGTAAAACCGTTATGAGTATTGGTGGTTTACCTGGGAAATTATCTGATTGTTCTGAGCAAGACCCAGCTATTTGTGAAGTGTTTTTAGTTGAGGGAGATTCGGCGGGTGGTATTAAGAGGAAAGATTTTAAATGTTGAAAAAGCAATGCAACATAAGGTTTTTGAAAATGAAGAGATTCGAAATATATTCACAGCCCTTGGAGTAACTATTGGGACAGAAGAAGATAGCAAAGCATTAAATATTGAGAAATTACGATATCATAAAGTAGTTATCATGTGTGATGCCGATGTAGATGGTAGTCATATTGAAACTTTAATTCTTACTTTTTTCTTTAGGTATATGAAAGAATTAATTGAAAATGGCCATATTTATATAGCGACTCCTCCTTTATACTTAGTAAGAAAAGGAGCGAAAAAACAGTATGCTTGGAGTGATGAAGAACGGGATGAGATTCAAAAAGAATATGGCGATGGTTGCAAAATACAACGTTATAAAGGTCTTGGGGAAATGAATGCTATACAGCTTTGGGATACTACGATGAAACCATCTTCTAGAACACTGCGTCAAATTTTTATTGACAATGGTGCAGAAGCAGATCGAGTATTTTCTATGGGGGGATGAAGTTCCACCTCGAAGAGAATTTATTGAAAAAAATGCAGTTTATGCCAATATAGACGTATAGTAAATATTGCAAATTATTATAAAGTCCATCTTATTAATTCTATAAGATGGACTTTTTGTTTTTAGCCATTTCATGCCAAATTTTACGCTATAAAATTGTATTTTTGCAACTTCTTACCAACTAAGGTAGAATACATTAAATAAACACAAAAAAAACAATAAAACTATGAAAATTACAATTGTTGGAGCAGGTGCTGTAGGTGCAAGTTGTGCTGAGTATATTGCTATTAAAAATTTTGCAAGCGAAGTAGTCATTTTAGACATTAAAGAAGGATTTGC
>MAAC01015564.1_pt1 | contig 33769 bp, 35 predicted proteins | sample 1115981 | NCBI WGS metagenome assembly MAAC01 (sample SAMN04961126, study PRJNA320927) | seawater metagenome | isolation source: sample BD02T64 sea water enriched with oil for 64 days | place: USA:Gulf of Mexico | collected 2013-07-27 | reverse complement strand
ATTACAGTTTCGGCCGATTCATCTAATCCGTCATCTACTCCAGTAATTGTTGCAGTTCCTGTGGTAGCACCTGCATTTATTGTAATGGTTGTGCTTGATAAATTATAATCCGTACCAGAGCCTGTAGCAGTTCCGGTAGGATCTATTGTTACCGTTACGGTTTGTGAGGAAGCTGCACTTAAAGTAGCGGTTACTGTAGCTACTCCACCATTTTCTGCCAACGGGCTACCTGATAAACTTAAGGTTACTGTTGGAGTAGAAGTAGTAAAAGAGGTTGCGGTTCCATAACTCGTTCCTTCTGAGTTGATTGCATAAGAATTGATATAATATGTTTCTCCAGACGTTAAACTTGAAAATGTTTCAGAAAAAACTCCTGTTCCAGTACCATTGGTATCTTTGGTTGCTCCTTCAGCAATTGTTGGTGTGGTGTCCGATGTTGAATAGACAATACCACGTTCTGTAACAGTTGCTCCACCATCTGCCGTTACATTTCCTCCTAAGGTAGCAGAAGTTGTTGTTATAGAACTTGCAGCCGTTGTAGTCACTGTTGGTATACTGATTGTAACAGCAGCTGTCACTACCAAATCATCAATTGACCAACCTCCAAATAAAGGAGCCGCTGGAGTAAATACAATTTCATCAATGTCAGCAAATGAACCTGTTGTTGGAGATGTGAAATCTAAGGTAATATCTGAGTTATGAGCTGGTGAAGTTAGAACTATAGTACCTACGGTAGCTCCATCCTTCTTTCCTGTAATTGTAAAATTAAGTACGGCACTTCCTATGGCTTGTTCATAAGCAAAATGTGCAGATGTCAACCCTATTTCACCGCCATTATCTGTTGTTAATGTTCCTGATGAAACTGAAGCCCCTGCGTTTCCTAACCATCCTAAAACGGCTTCTCCAGCGGCACCAATTGTGCTTGTACCCGCTCCATTTCCTGCATCAGCTGTAGCTAAATAAATGGTTCCACTAGTTGTGGCAGACATATCAAACCTATTTAAGAATGCCGTGGCTGAATGATCTGCACTTGGACTTGCAGAATTTGCTATAATAACGATGCCTGTACCAAACTCCATTGTTCCTGGAGAGGGAGTCTGAGCATGTAGTAAATTTAAACTGGTGATAAATAAAAAGAAAATAAAAGGGGTTAGCAAGAGTTTGGTGTAGCGTAGTTTCATAATCTTTTTTTAAAAAGTTATCTAAATTGATTCATTAAGTATTTTAACGAAATTATGAATATTATGTACCTTTTCCCTATTCAAATGGGTAGTTTCTGAGTAAAACAGGTATAATTACCTGCTTCATTCAGAGGGTTTTATAAATAAAAAGCTCTAATAAATAATTATTAGAGCTTTTAGTTTTACAAATGTTTTTTTGACTTTTAACTTCTTGAAGGAAAAAGTCCTTGCATACAAATAATATAGTGAACACCTAACCATGGTTGCATGTTGTTATGTGGTTGCTGACCTCCATTATTATTTATTGTCAATCCAGCATTTCCACTAATAGCTTGTCCATTAACAGTATTAGTAGATGGACCGTACGCATTCACAGGTGTTGCACTAAGTCCTGACCCAAAACTTGCACCAGCAGGTACATCTCCAGCTTGTGGTGTATCACGAATCCCACGAGTAGCACTCAATAATACATGTTGATCTGCACTTGTAGTGTTTGTTGTAAGGTGATTATGAGAAGGCATTTGAAGAACCGTAAGTGTTTCAGTTTCCCCTCCACTTCTTTGTCCTAGTTTTCTAGTAGATAACCCTGGTCCTGTTCCTGGATGTACTGGAACTCTACCACGCAAATCTGGTAATGCAAAAGTGGTTCTACCGTCTCCACCATAGGTTGTTCCTAAAAGTGAAAAAAGGGCTTGATTTTGTGAAATAGCTAATAATTGACCATTGCAATATGCTGTACTTCTTGGAGGGAAATTTCCTGCAAAGAGTATAATTTGACCTAGATATAAATTGTCCATTTTTTTTTAAAATTAATTGTTAAACATAAATCCTTTTTTAAGAGGAGTGCCTTAGCTTCTTGAAGGAAAAAGTCCTTGTGTACAAATGATATAGTTCAATCCTAACCAAGGTTGCATGTTGTTATGTGCTTGTTGCCCTCCAGTATTATTTACTGTTAAACCTGCATTTGCACTAATAGCTTGTCCATCAACAGTATTAGTAGATGGCCCGTATGCATTCACAGGTGTTGCACTAAGTCCAGATCCAAAACTAGCACCAGCAGGTACGTCTCCAGCTTGTGGTATATCACGTATTCCACGAGTAGCACTCAGTAACACATGTTGATCTGCGCTTGCTGTGTTTGTTGTAAGGTGGTTATGGTTTGCCATTTCGTTTATCGTTAAGACGTGAGATTCTTGCCCAGTTCTTTGTCCTAATTTTCTAGTTGTTAACCCAGGTCCTGTTCCAGGATGTACAGCTGCTCTACCACGTAAGTCAGGTATTCCAAAAGTGGTTCTACCATCACCACCATAGGTAGTTCCTAAAATTGAAAACAAAGCGGTGTTTTGTGCTATTGATAATAGCTGTCCATTGCAAAATACTGTTGATCTTGGAGCGAAATTTCCTGCAAATAAGATAATTTCACCTAGATATAATTCTCCCATTATTGTATATAATTATAAGTTAATAAGTCCAAAGATGCATTTTTAACCCGTGAAATTTACAGGTAAAACTACGAGGTTTTTAAATCAGGTATTTTTACCCAAACAAAAAACCCAATCATTTCTGATTGGGTTTTTTGTAATTTTAGGAAAGAATAATCGCTATCCTTTTACTTTATTTTTGAATTTGTCAAACTTGGTAGCTTCTTTTTTAGGCCAGCTATTGTTAGATGTATCAACATCTGCAGTTTCTAAATCAGGATCTATTTTAAAGCTCTTAATTTCTTGTGTAGAAGCAAAGACTCTTTTTACAGAGTTGTCATTCATTCTCCAAATTTGTGCTGGGAATGTTTTCTTCTCTTTCGTACCATCAGCATAAGTCAACTCCACAATAATTGGCATTACCAATCCTCCAGGCTTTTCAAATTCTACTTGATAAATAAATGCAGGAACATCTTTTGCGTTTTTAACGTGGTTGTTCATTGCTGCTGAATTTGCATCTTCTTTCTTATCGGTAATATATACCAATTCTCCTAAGTTGTCAAAATAACTTTTGTATTGCTCTTTTAATTTTTTAACTCTATCACTAGGCTTAGTTGTTAAATACAACGGTTTCACAGTTTTAATTCCTATGTCTGTAACATCAGTTGTATAAAACCATCCTCTCCAGAACCAATCCAAGTCCATTCCTGAAGCATCTTCCATAGATCTAAAGAAATCTGCAGGAGTTGGGTGTTTAAACATCCAACGTTTAGAATACGTTCTAAATGCATGGTCAAATAACTCAGGTCCCATAATTGTTTGTCTTAACATATATAAACCAGCAGCTGGTTTTGAATATGCATTTGGTCCAAATTGTTTTACATAATCACCTTGAGACATGATAGGAGAAATATTCTTTTGGTTTCCACCCATATATCGTGTGATATTTTTTGCAGGGTTGATTGCAAATAATTTAGGATCGTATTTTAATTCTGCTAAGATTTCAACAAAAGAATTTAATCCTTCATCCATCCAAGTCCATTGACGTTCATCAGAATTTACGATCATTGGAAAGAAGTTGTGTCCAACTTCATGTGTAATTACTCCAATCATTCTTTTCTTAGTTCTATCAGAATAGGTTCCATCAGGGTTTGGTCTACCAAAGTTGAAACAAATCATAGGGTATTCCATTCCTTGATCTTCAGCATGTACAGATATTGCTTTGCTGTATGGGTAATCAAATGTTAATTTAGAGTACTCAATTAAGGTATTTGCAACTGCTCTTGTAGAGTGTTGTTCCCATAAAGGATTTCCTTCTTTAGGATATAATGAAACCGCCATAACTGTTTTACCATTTACGTTTGTTGCCATCGCATCCCAAATGAATTTTCTAGATGATGCAAATGCAAAATCACGAACTCTTTTGGCATTAAAATGCCAAGTTTTTGTTTTTGTAGAACGCCCTTTTTCAGCTTTTTCAGCTTCTTTTTGAGTCACAATCATTACTGGATTGTCAAAGGTTTTTCTTGCTTTTGCATAACGTTTCCTTTGTGTTCTAGACAATACGTCTTTTTCATTTTGTAAGTCCCCAGTTGCATCCACAATGTGATCTGCAGGTACTGTTAACTTCACATCGTAATCTCCAAATTCTAAAGCGAATTCACTACGACCCCAAAACTGCATGTTTTGCCATCCTTCTACATTATCATATACACACAACCTAGGAAAAAACTGAGCAATTGTATAGTTGTTGTTTCCATCAGGAAATGCTTCATATCCAGAACGACCTCCGTCTTTTCTGTAATTATTAACTAAATAATTCCATTTAATTCTAAATTCAAATACTTCACCAGGAGCTAATGCTTTCGGTAAATTTACACGCATCATTGTTCTATTTATGAAGTGCGATAATTTAGTTCCATTGCTTTCAATAGTTTCAATATTAAAACCGAAACCTTTTTTCTCCTTCATATATGTTTTTTTGAAGTTTGAAGGAGTAATAAATGCAGAAGCACCACCAGAAACTACATCTGGAGATTTAGAATCATCTGCTCTCATGTTTTGATCTAATTGTACCCATAAGTACTCTAAATGGTCTTTAGAATTGTTGTGGTAGGTAATTTTTTCATCACCGTAAATTCTATTGGTAGCTTCATCCAATCTAATGTCCATTACATAATCAACTTTTTGTTGTGTGTATTGGTGTCCTGGAGCCCCAGAAGCAGCATGAACAGAGTTTGGCGTAGCCAAGACATCTTTCATCTGTCTGAATTTGTTTTGATCTGTGTGTCCTTTTTGAGTTTCTTTCTTAGCTTTATCTTGCGCAAACGCTGATGCCGCTACAAAAAATACTGAAAAAAGTAATAAACCGATTTTTTTCATTTTGTGTATTGTTTGAATTGATTTTTATTTAATCATGAAAAGTAATACATCTAGATGAATTAAAACTTATCTCTTAACATATTTTAACAAACCTTTATCAAATGATATCCTTAAGTAAGGGGCATAAAAAAAGCGATATGTTACCATACCGCTTTTATGAGTTAAAGAATACTGATTACCCTTTTACTTTATTTTTGAATTTCCCAAACTTGTTTTCTTGCTTTTTAGGCCAGCTATTGTTGGTTACATCTACATCTGCAGTTTCTAAATCTGGATCTACCGTAATGTTGGTAATTTCTTTATCAGAATTGATTGCTTTTGTAATTTGCTTATCATTAAGCCTCCAAATTTGTGCAGGATATTGTTTTCTTGATTTTGTGCCATCTTTATATGTAAACTCTACAATAATTGGCATTACCAAACCTCCTGGTTTGTCAAAAGTAATTTCATAGAAGAATTTAGAATTTGCTTTTTTATCAGCTCCAAATTTAGAACCTTCTGTAGTGTCTTCTACAAATTCTACACGGTCATTGTCTCCTTTTTTTGTGTAAAATTTCTTTACACTTTTAATTCCAATATCGGTTACATCTGTTGTGTAAAACCATCCTCTCCAAAACCAATCTAAGTCCATTGCAGAAGCATCTTCCATAGTTCTAAAGAAATCAGCAGGCGTTGGGTGTTTAAATTTCCAACGATTTGCATACTCTTTAAATGCATGATCAAATAATTCTGGTCCCATTACGGTATTTCTTAAAATCCATAATGCAGTTGCAGGTTTCGCATATGCATTATTTCCAAAACTATAAGTATTATCACCTTTAGACATAATTGGTGCAATTCTAGATTGATCACCACTCATATATCTAACAATGTTTTTTGGTAATCCTCTACCAAGTGGATAGTCTTTTTCATAATCCATCATTGCTTGCATTTGTGTAAATGAATTTAACCCTTCATCCATCCAAGTCCATTTACGCTCATCAGAATTTACAATCATTGGAAACCAGTTATGTCCAACTTCATGAATTGTTACATTGATCATTCTGTATTTTGTTCTGTCCGAATAAGTTCCATCTGCATTTGGTCTACCAGGATTAAATGCAATTTGCGGATATTCCATTCCCATTTGACCATCTACAGAAATAGCTTTGTGGTACGGGTAGTCAAATGTTTGCCTTGAATATGCTTTTAAAGTTACTGCCGTAGCTTTGGTAGAGTGGTCTCCATACAAAGGGTTCGCTTCTTTTGAATAATAAGAATATGCCATTACAATTTTGCTATTAAGTTTAACAGCCATACCATCCCAGATAAATTTACGAGATGTTGCAAAAGCATAATCTCTTACATTCTCAGCAAAGAATCTCCAAGTTTTTGTTTTTTTAGAGCGCTTCTTTTCAGCTTTTTCAGCTTCTTTTTGTGTATGAATTACAAAGGGCTTGTCAAAAGATTTTTTAGCTTGCGCTAATCTTTGCAATTGCTTTCTTGAAAACACGTCTTTTTCATTCTTTAAGATTCCAGTTGCTCCTAACATATGGTCAGCAGGAGTTGTAATGTTTACGGTATAATCACCAAACTCTAAAGCGAATTCACTTCGTCCCCAAAATTGGTCATTTTGCCACCCTTCAACATTGTCATACACACATAATCTTGGAAAAAACTGTGCAATTTTATAAGAGTTATTTCCATCTTTTGGAAAATGCTCAAAACCAGATCTTCCTCCTTGTGTTTTGTGGTTATTGATGTTGTACCACCAAGCAACTTTAAATTTAAATGTTTCACCAGCAGCTAAAGGAGTTGGTAAATTGATTCGCATCATGGTCTGATTGATTGTGTAAGATAATTTACTACCATCCGTATTGCTAACGTTTGTAATATTAAATCCACCATCAAAAGGTTTGTCGTTATATCTTTTGTCATACCGATCTTTACTCATTCCTCTAGGCATTCTATTTGGTTGAATGTCTGGAGATTTAGAATCTGCAGCACGCATGTTCTGGTCTAATTGCAACCACAAATAAGATAAATTATCTGTTGAGTTGTTATGGTAGGTAATGGTTTCATTCCCTGTGATTTTTTGGTTGTCATCATCTAAAACAATGTCCATTACATAATCAACTTTTTGCTGAGTATACTTAACTCCAGGAGCTCCAGATGCGGTTCTTTGGCTATTTGGAGTAGCGTAGTCAAGCTGTTTAAACTTGTTTTGATTGGTGTGTCCTTGTTGCGTTTTTCTTTTTTGCTGTGCAAATGAAGAGGTAGTAACATACACTAGTGAGAGTAGTAGTAAGCTGAGTTTTTTCATGATTTATAATTTATAGAATTTAGTTTATTGAATTAATAGGTTAATGTGCCAGTTTGCTCACTCTTTGTAAGCAAAGCGCTTTTGTGTTTTTTATTGACTTTAGATTTTACTAAGTTTTGTTGTTTTGGGAAATGTTTTAGTAGCAATGAATTCTCCACTTCAATTTTAGTAACACTTTGGATATTTTTTATTTCTAAATAAAAAAAGACTACATCACCATCGTACTCTTTGCCTAAGTATTGAAATTCTACTGATTTTCCGTCTATTTTAAAAGCTAGATTATTTTGTAGATATTGGTTAAAATAGGTGTCAGAATCTTTCAATTCGTTTTTGGTATCTAGCTTAAATTTTTTAGAATGAATTGCATTCAAAGCAGTCTCAATATCATCAATAAATACATTGGTAATAACCTCAATTGAACTTTTAGAATTGTTAAACTCTATTTGAGTCAAGCTTAAATAATATTTATGTGCTGTAAAAGCAAAAAAAGGAAGTATAAGTAAAAGTAGAAATCGTTTTTTTGTTCTCATTGAAAGATAATTGAGTTGTAAATTTGAACAATAATACCTTGCTACACAAATTATTTATTGTTTTCTAAGAGCAATAGATATGATTTACTTTCTTTTAACAAAATTTTAAGAATCTCTAAGTGTTTTTGATCTTTAAATAGTTGTGCTATTCTAAATTGACTGCAATAATCTAAGAAGTGATAATACCTTTCTTTAGGAATTTCTAGTTTGATAAAAAAGAAACGTGTTCCATATAGTTTCTTTAATTTATTAGGGAAGTCTTCTTTAAAATTTAGTTCTTTCCTTCTTGCTTGTTTTTTTTTAGAAGAGTTGTCTGGAATTCCAACTGAAACAATTGTTACGGCTACATTTTTCATGGTTGGGTCTGTATGATATTGCGCATTACTTATGTCTTGTAAATTTTTGATTTTCTTAATTGATAGATCCATTTTGGAAAAATTGTAATAGTCTTTATCTATTTTAGGAACAGTATTTATATCTTTTCTATCTAATGCCAAAACTCCTTTCAACTTCTTTAGTATTATTGCTTCTTCTAATATATTGTTAAGTCGAATCAAATACACAGTCAGAGCGCCTTCTTTAATTGCACCTTTTTTTAGTTTTATTTTTTTTGTTCTAAATTGAATATTCGAAAATTGAATCCAATCACCATCTTTTACAAACAGCGTAAATGCACCCTTTTTATTAGAAATGGTTCCTTGGTTAGTTGTTAAATTCACAATATGTGTATTTTCAATTGGAATGGAAGTCGTAGTGTATACAATCCCTTTTAATTGAATTCATTTTTGTTGTGACCAAGAATTATGGTGTACAAAAATTAGAAGCAATAAAAGAAGTAGCTTTTTTATCATGACTTAAATTATTCCTTACTGATTTCAATGTTTGAAAGGTATAAAGGACCTTCTTTTAAAAAGAGGGTAAGAAGTTCCATGTGCTTTTCATCTTTAAATAACCTCTCTATACCAAAAGGATTGCAATATTGTAAGAAGTGATAATACCTTTCTTTAGGAATATTTAGTTTGGCAAAAAAGAAATGCTCTCCAAATAGTTGCTTAAGTGTGTTTGGAAAATTTTCTTTAAAATTTAATTCTTTCTTTAATGCTCTTTTTGCAATTAGAGCATAATCTGGAATGCCAATGGTTTGTGCGGGTAAACCAGCAAATTTAGCAACAGGATCTGTGGTTAATTGCGCATTTCTAGGTTTTTTTAGATGTCGTTCGTCTGCCCCAATTTTCATTTTCATAATTTCTTCATGAGGAATACTCTTAATGTAGTTTAAGATACTTTTCACCTTTTCTCTAATCGTATCTTTCTTATTTCTTAGCATGTCAGAAGCTAAATCTCCTTTCAACTTCTTTTTAAGTACGGCTTCTTCTAAAAGGTTTGTAACTGGAATTAAATAAATACTAAGAAAACCTTCTTTGATATTTCCTTTTTTTAGTTTGATTTTTTTTGTTCTGAATTGAATGTTTGATATTTGAATCCAATCACCATTTTTTGCAGAAATGTTAAAGACTCCGTTTTTATTAGAAATGCTACCTACTTTAGTCGTTAAATTTAAAATGTGAGTATTTTCAATTGGTTGCGAAACAGTATTATATATAACGCCTTTTAATTGCGTTCTTTTTTCTTGAGAAAAAGAAAACTGAAGGGTTGTGAAAATGAAAATAAGTGAGAGTATTTTTTTCCCCATTCGGTTAATTAGTGTTTGCTTAATAAGGTATCTAGGTCTATGTGTTTGTACGGATACTTTTTACTTTTTTGAATTAAATAATTGGTAAGCTTAATAATATTATCTTTCTCTCTGTAGTTATAGATTCCTTCTTTAATACAATATGCTATAAATTGATTGATATGTCCTTTTCTTATTTTCAAATCTACATAAAAAAATGAGTCTTGAAACTGACTTCTGAGGTTGTCAAATTTTTGATCTCTTATTTTAGCATTCTTGAGTTCTTTGGCTTTTTTTCGTTTGCCATTGAATGTATTTATCAAAGAAACCAAATTGACAGCCAATCCAGATTCGGGCTTCAAAATATCTTTGTTCTCTGGTTTTGCTTGCACATTGGCATATGGTAATTTTAATGTGGTGGCATTTATCATTGAGTGTGGCATTATTTGCGGGTCAACATAAAAAAAGCTTCTTCTTTTTTTTAATGTTATTTCGTTTAAGGCATGTGTTTTTGGAAATAGGTTTACAAAAACGTTCTTTGTTACTTTTTCAGTAATAGAAATAACGAGTTTTTTAACTTCAAAGTTAATATGAGAAATATGTAATGTGTCTCCAATTTTTACAGGTAACTTAAATAAGCCATTGTTATTTGTTATTGTGCCTTTTAAACTAGCCTTGTTTATTATATGTACATTTTCTAGGGTTAAAGAGTCTGAAAAGATTGTTCCGGTTAGTACAAAACTTTTTCTTTCTTGAGAAAATAGTGCTGTTAGGCAAAATAAAGCAAATAGAAAGGTATAGCAGTTTTTCATCTTTACAAAGAAAGCAGACAAACTTCTTAAAACTCTATTAAAGCATTTGTAAATCTTTGTTAAAGAAAATAAAAGGTTCTCTTAAAATAGAATCATAGTTTTAGTTACATTTGAAATATGAAAAACATTCTTATTGCAAGTACATCAACTATTCATGGAAGTGGGTATTTAGAATATATTTTACCTACGCTTACCAGCCATTTTAAAAAAGTGTCTACCATTTTGTTTATTCCGTATGCAAGGCCAAGCGGAATTTCGTATGATACCTATACAACTAAGGCAAGGGAATTATTTGCAACAATTAACATAAAAGTAAAAGGAATTCATGAGTTTGATAACCCTAAAGAAGCTGTTAAGAATGCAGAAGGAATCTTTACAGGAGGAGGAAATACTTTTGAATTGGTACATCAAATTTACACCAATGAAATTTTAAATGATTTACAAGTTGCTGTAGAAAATGGAACACCTTATTTAGGCACAAGTGCAGGAAGTAATATTTGTGGAGTAACGATGATGAACACCAATGATATGCCAATTGTCTATCCGCCAAGTTTTAACACATTAAATTTTATTCCGTTTAATATCAATGCACATTATCTCGATCCAATAGAAGGCTCTACTCATATGGGAGAAACTAGAGCAACTAGAATAAAAGAATATCATGCCTATAATTCAACCACTGTTCTAGGTTTGCGAGAGGGATCTTGGTTACACGTTTCTGGTTTGTCAATTACGTTACACGGAAAGTTATCGGCAAGAGTGTTTAAACAACATGAAAAACCCTACGAAATTGAAAGTGGGAGTGAAGTGGCTTTATAAGATACAAAGTTGCAAAGACTCAAAGTTTCAAAGTTTCAAAGTTGCAATGATCCAAAGTCTCTGAGTTGCATAGGTTCAAAGAAGTTTTAGAGTTGTAAAGTTTGTTTAGCTAATTTTTTTCTAGTAATTATTTTTTAAATTCCACTAACCACTAACCACTAACCACTAACCACTAACCACTAACCACTAACCACTACTTAATACTTCACATAATCTACAATCTCTAGTCCGTATCCAATCATACCAACACGTTTTTCTTGTTCTGTATTTGAAACTAAGCGTAGTTTATGTATGTCTAGATCGTGTAAAATCTGTGCACCAATTCCAAAATCTTTGCTGTCCATTTTAATACGTGGCGCTTTCATTTGTCCATTAGCTTGGGATTTTTTAAGAATATCTAAACGATTTAATAAATTTTGAGATTGGTTTTGTTGATTGATAAATAAAATAGCTCCTTTACCAGTATCGGTAATTGCTTTAAACATTTTATCTAGTTTTTTATCAACATCGTTTGTTAGGGTTCCTAAAATGTCATTATTAACCAAGGTAGAATTTATTCGAGTAATTACTGGTTCGTCTTTAGACCAAGAGCCAAGTGTTAGTGCTAAATGTACTTGTTTGTTATTTGTTTGTTGATATGCTCTTAATCTAAAAGTCCCAAAGCGTGTTTCAATATCAAAATCATCTTTCTTTTCAATTAAAGAATCATGCTCCATTCTGTAGGCAACCAAATCTTCTATAGAAACTATTTTTAAATCAAACTTTTTTGCAACTTTTAAAAGTTGTGGTAAGCGAGCCATTGTTCCATCTTCATTCATTATTTCTACAATAACTCCTGCAGGGTCAAAACCAGCTAAACGAGCAAAATCTATTGCTGCTTCTGTATGGCCAGTTCTTCTTAAAACACCACCTTCTTTTGCTTTTAATGGAAAAATATGTCCAGGTCTAGCGAGATCAAATGGTTTTGTTTCTGGATCAATAATAGCTTTAATTGTTAATGCTCTATCACTTGCAGAAATACCAGTAGTTACACCATTACCTTTTAGATCAATAGAAACCGTAAAGGCAGTTTCTAAGGGGTCAGTATTGTTGTTAACCATCATTCCTAATTGTAGTTCTTTACTACGCTTTTCGGTAATAGGAGCACAAATTAATCCACGTCCATGAGTTGCCATGAAGTTGATCATTTCTGGAGTCACTTTTTCTGCAGCAGCAACAAAATCCCCTTCATTTTCTCTGTTCTCATCATCTACAACGATAATTACTTTTCCATTTCTGATATCTTCAATGGCTTCAGTAATTGTATCTAAGTGTATGCTATTTGCTATTTTAGAGTTCTCCATTATTTTTATTGTCTTTTTTAGACGATATTTTTTTTATTAGTTGTGTTATTGGCTGTAAAAATACATCAATATTAAATATTCCTTTATCTTTTGTTGCTCTAACTGTTAAAAATATTCCAAGTGGAACCATTACTAAGGCCGATACCCAAGAACCAGCTATTGTAGAAATAGAACTGTCTTCTGCTAGATTTCTGCCAAAAGTGTTTATAAAAAAGTAAATTACATAAATACAAATCGCTAAAATCATAGGCAAACCAAAACCTCCTTTTCTAATAATAGACCCCAATGGGGCACCTATAAAGAAGAGTATTAAACAAGATAAAGAGAACGCTATCCTATTGTAATATTCAGTTTCGTAAATGTTTAGTTTTTTCCTTTTGTATTTAAATGTGTTTTTTTGATTTTTTATAACGTCTAAGGAGCTTTTATTTTTTGTAATAGAAGAATTGATGATTCTTAATTGAGTGCTTTTTTCAAAATTGTCTAATGTTTCTGGCGCTAATTTTTTAGCCTTAGAATCTGTTTTGGTTAAGAATAATTTTTTACCATCAGTATGTATATAAAAATTAGTTGCTCTACCTTTTACATATTCTTTATAATCTATTTCTAACTCAGGAATAATAACATCTAATTCTTGTAGTGTTTTCATGCCTTTGCTTTGAAGGTTTCCATCCTCACTTAGCGAATCTTTTGGCATGTTTATGATGATGGTGTATTGCTTAAATGTTGCTGTTGATGCAGGCATGTTAACCCTGCTTTTTCTAGCATTCAAATGGTCTTCAAAGAAATGTGCATCATTTAAAACTAAAGTCATATACCTTTGTCCTTCGGGATTTATTATTTTAGCAGTTTTAGCAGTAATTATTTTCTTATTCCCTCTGCGCTCTGTTAAATCATAAATTAAAACCTTCTTCCATTGATCTTTATTTTCACCATAAATTTCATCAAATTTAATATGATATCCTGGGATTTCAGTATTGAATACTCCAGGTACAAATGCTAGTAGAGGTTTTTGTTTTTTTATGTTTACATATAAATTCTTCTGTTTATACATTGCATAAGGAAATACATTATTTAAAAAGAAAAAATTAACAACACTCATTACTACAGTTAGTATTATTAATGGTCTAACCAATCTTGGTAATGAAATACCAGCAGATTTAGCCGCTGCAAATTCATAGTTTTCTGATAGAGTACCTAGCGCCATTATCGATGATAATAATACACCAATTGGCAAGGCTTGCGGCGTTACAATTAAAGCCGTATAGTATAAGAATTTCAGAATAAAAATCATATCTATTCCTTTACCAGCAATGTCTTCAAAGGCTAGCCAAAGCGCTTGCATTACTAGTACAAATAGTACAATTAAAAAGGTTGCCAAGAATGGCACTATAAAACTTTTTAAGATGTATTTATCTAAAATTTTCAAGGTTTCAAATACTATAAATTAGTCTATTATGTAGTTCTTTTTTAAATAACTGTCTTTATCAAAAGTAAATGTTGTTTTTGGTAAAACTTGACTGTATTTAAATGAAGTAATTTCAAAGGTTGTTTTAGAGGTGTTTGCACCAGTTTGCATTAGTTTATAGATGTGTTTTGTTTTTAGTTCTATCCCTAATTCAACTTTAATAATATCAGAATTACTATCAATAGGAGTCAGTTCTACAAATTGTATTTTTTTACCTTTAACAGTTGTTTGTTTTCCCATAGTAAATGTATAACCTTCTTGGTAAAAGGTTAATAATTTTGATGGATATATAAAACCATCATCAGTATCAAAATCACCATTATTAATAGCAATTTCTTTCTCTTCATGATTGATGACATATAATTTTTTACCATCAAAAATAAAAGTGTTACCTAAATATTCTAGATTGTATTTTTCTCCTTCTAAGGTAATAACTCCTTTAATTGGCGGTTCATCTCCTTCTTTAATCCCTGCATCTTCATTGCTTAAACTTGAACTAAAAGCAATGGTCATATTGGTGTATGCTCCCATTTTAGAGGATACTTCATCTAATAATGTTTTTGCTTTATTTTCTTGAGAAAATCCAAATGTTGTAACTCCTAAAAATACTAAAAGGGTAAGTATTATTTTTTTCATCAATATGTTTCTATTTATTTTCATTTTCTAATAATTGGTCTAATGCAACCAAATCAGCCACTAATACTTGTCTTGCTTTACTTCCTTCAAAACCTCCAACAATTCCAGCTGCTTCCAATTGATCTATCAATCTTCCAGCTCTGTTGTATCCAAGCTTTAATTTACGTTGTAACAACGAGGCAGATCCTTGTTGTGCAGTAACAATAATTTCTGCTGCATCTCTAAATAATTTATCTCTATCAGAGATGTCTATATCAAGAGCTGTGCCACCTTCTTCACCAACATATTCGGGCAGTAAGTGTGCATCTGCATAGGCTCTTTGAGAACCAATAAAGTCGGTTATTTTTTCTACTTCTGGAGTGTCAACAAAGGCACACTGTATTCTGTTTAAATCGTTTCCTGCAGTGTAAAGCATATCTCCACGACCAATTAACTGATCTGCACCACCAGCATCTAAAATAGTTCTAGAATCAATCTTTGAAGTTACTCTAAAAGCAATTCTTGCAGGGAAATTAGCTTTGATAATTCCTGTAATTACATTTACAGAAGGTCTTTGTGTTGCTACAATTAAATGAATTCCGATTGCACGTGCCAATTGTGCTAATCTAGCAATAGGCGTTTCTACTTCTTTACCAGCCGTCATAATTAAATCAGCAAATTCATCAATAACCAAAACAATGTAGGGTAAAAACTGATGTCCATCATTGGGGTTTAACTTACGGGCTTTAAATTTAGTATTGTATTCTTTAATATTACGAACCATTGCATTTTTAAGCAGGTCATAGCGGTTGTCCATTTCTATACACAGAGAGTTCAAGGTGTTTACGACCTTTGTTGTGTCTGTAATAATAGCTTCTTCACTATCTGGTAGTTTTGCCAAGTAATGACGTTCAATTTTATTGAATAGTGTCAATTCAACTTTCTTCGGATCAACCAATACAAACTTAACTTCTGCAGGATGTTTTTTATATAATAATGATGTTAATACAGCATTTAATCCAACCGATTTTCCTTGTCCAGTTGCACCAGCCATTAATAAATGCGGCATTTTTGCTAAATCAACGACAAAGGTTTCATTAGAGATTGTTTTACCCAATGCAATGGGTAATTCCATTTGTGATTCTTGAAATTTCTTTGAAGAAATTACAGAATGCATAGATACAATAGTCGATTTTTTATTTGGAACCTCAATACCAATTGTCCCTCTTCCAGGAATAGGGGCAATGATACGAATACCCAATGCCGATAAAGACAAGGCAATGTCGTCTTCTAAGTTTTTAATTTTGGAAATTCGGATTCCAGCTTCTGGAACAATTTCATACAAGGTAATCGTTGGTCCAACCGTAGCTTTAATCTTAGAAATACCAATTTTATAATTTTTAAGTGTTTCTAAAATTCGGTTTTTATTGGCTTCTAATTCTTCGGGATCAATAGAAATACTTTCGTTGTATTGTTTTAGTAAATTAAATGTAGGGAATTTGAAATTACCCAATTCTAGCCTAGGGTCAAATTCACCAAAGTCTTTTACTAATTTATCTGATAAGTTTTCGGTAACAGATTTTTCTTCTTCAATTTTATCAACAGCAATTTCTACTTCTTCTACAAGGGGCTCTTCTTTTTTCTTTTCTGATATTTCTGTATCTAAAACGATGTTTAATAAGCTTTCGTCTTTGTCAGATTCTTCATCTAGAGTATTTACGTTTGAATGATTGCTAATTGTTGGCTGTAAATTTTTTACAGACATTTCAAACTCTGATTTCTCTTCTGTAACTTTCTTTGTTTCAGCTTTGTCTTCTAAAGTAAATTCATTTTCAATGTTGGTTTTTTCGATTGGACTATCAACATTCGTTTCTTTTGTTGCGTTTTCTTTTTTCTTTTTTGACCGGAATTTAGATAAAACACTTTCTGGAGTCACCTTAAATCGAACAATGATATAGGTCAGTAATAAAAAAGTCAATACCAAAGCTAAACCAGTTTTCCCTAGGAATGTTTGTAAATATTCGTTGATTTCAACTCCAATTATTCCAGCAAAAACAATTAATTTATTAGGTAAGAATCCAAAAACAATTGAAAACCACAACATGAATAAAACTCCCCAGTTCCAAGTTTTCACCACTTTTCTAAACGGAATTTTAAACAACCAATACAATCCGCTTATAAACAATAATAAGGGAATAATGAATGCTGCTAAACCAAATCCGTCATAAATAAAGAAGTGACTCAGTTTTGCTCCTACTTTTCCTAATAGATTTTTAGTTTCTACAGTTTTATCGGCAAATTGTGTTAAAGTACTTTGATCTGCTTGCCAAGAAAAGAAAAATGAGAAAAAGGCAATGACTAAAAACAACGAAAATAAAATCAAAAACAAACCAAAAACAGTATGTGTTTGCCTATTGTTCAAAAATGCTTTTACACTTTGAAACTTAGGTTTTTTCGGAGCTTTTGATTTAGTTGTTTTTGTCTTCTTTGTCATTCAGAAATAAGTGATTTGTAAAATGTAAATATAAGTATTTGCTTAAAATAACTCGAGTATTTTTGACGTGTATATAATTGCTGCAATAATAAATGCAAATAGTGCTGCAAACGCCGGTGCACCAGCAGCAATATCTTTAATGAAACCAATTTTTTTATGATAATCTGGATGTATAAAATCTGCTGTTTTTTCGATGGCCGTATTTAACGATTCAGCTACTAAAACTAAGGCAATACAAAGTAGTTGAATCATCCATTCTATAGGAGAAATAGAAAAGTAAAACCCCATAACTACAGCAATGATACCAAAAAATAACTGAGCTTTGATACTGTCTTCTGTAGTAATCAATAACCAAGTTCCTTTTAAAGCAAATTTTAAACTTCGCAGTCTTCCTCGTAAAAAACCATCATTCGGATTTTTCATTAGTTGATTGCTTTTAATGCGTTTTCGTAATTTGGTTCATCTACTATTTCTGAAACTTGTTCTGAATATACTATGGTGCCATTTTCATCTAAAACCACAACCGCTCTAGAATGTAAATGCGCTAAGGGGCCGTCAATAATTTCTAATCCGTAATCTTTACCAAAACTTCCAGTAGCAAAATCAGACAATGTTTGTACATTTTCGATGCCCTCTGCGCCACAAAAACGTGCTTGTGCAAAAGGTAAATCTCTAGAAATACATAACACCATTGTATTGTTTAAAGTTGCAGCTTCTTTGTTAAAGTTTCTAACTGAAGCAGCACAAGTACCCGTATCTATACTTGGAAAAATGTTTAAGATGATTTTTTTGCCAGAAAAATCTGCCAATGTCTTGGTAGATAAGTCATTTGCAGTGAGTTTAAAATCAGGAGCTTTGTCTCCTGTATTAGTCAAGTTTCCAGAGGTGTGTATTGTATTCCCTTTAAGTGTAATTGAAGCCATTTTTATGAGTTTTAGAAAATCAAAAATACATAAAAATAAGCAATAATTTGTGTTGTAATTTTGTTAATGTGATTCAATATTTATCAATATCTTCGTGGTCTTAAAATTGAACAAAAATTCGTGAACCTTTCTCTATATACATCAGAATTTAAATATAATTGGAAATTAGCAGCTCCAGTAATGCTAGGAATGTTGGGCCATACATTTGTGAGTTTTATTGATAATGTGATGGTTGGGCAATTAGGAACCGCAGAGTTAGCAGCAGTTTCTCTTGGAAACAGTTTTATGTTTATTGCGATGTCTTTGGGTATTGGGTTTTCTACAGCAATTACTCCATTAATAGCTGAAGCAGATTCAGCAAATAATTTTGATTCAGCGAAATCAACATTTAAGCACGGGTTATTTTTGTGTACTACACTAGGAATTGCTTTGTTTTTAATGGTTTTTTTTGCAAAACCATTGATGTATTTGATGAAACAACCCGAAGAGGTTGTTGAATTGGCAATTCCGTATTTAGATTTGGTAGCGTTTTCATTGATTCCGTTGGTTGTTTTTCAGGCATTTAAACAGTTTAGCGATGGCTTATCAATGACAAAATACCCAATGTATGCTATCTTACTTGCAAATATTACCAATGTCATTTTAAATTATGTTTTGATTTTTGGAAAGTTTGGCTTTCCAGAACTAGGCATAGTTGGTGCAGCCTACGGAACCTTAATTTCTCGTTTTGTTATGGTAGCTTGTTTGTGGTTGTTATTGGCAAAAAATGAACGTTCTAAAGCATTTGTTACAAACATTAAGTTTTTTGTATTAGAAAAACTAATGTTGAAAAAAATTATCAATTTGGGAGCTCCTAGTGCCATGCAAATGTTTTTTGAAGTAGCTATTTTTACTGCCGCCATTTGGTTAAGTGGTTTGCTAGGGAAGAATCCCCAAGCAGCAAATCAGATCGCATTAAACTTATCTTCGATGACCTTTATGGTTGCAATGGGGTTGGGTGTAGCGTCTATGGTGAGAATTGGAAATCAAAAAGGCTTACAAAATTATGTAGAGCTACGTAGAATTGCATTTTCAATCTTTTTTATGGCCATAATACTTGCAGTTTTTTTTGGTGTTATATTCTTTGTGTTCCACCAAGAATTACCAAAATTATATGTAGCTTATAATGATGTTGAGAATTTAAAAGACAATATGGAAGTAGTTTCTATTGCTGCTCAATTATTAATTGCTGCTGCAATTTTTCAAATATCTGATAGTATCCAAGTAGTAATGCTGGCAGCCTTACGTGGTTTGCAAGATGTTAAAATTCCAACTATAATAACGTTTATTTCATATTGGTTGATTGGGTTTCCGATTTCTTATTATTTTGGGAAAGAAGACCAATTGGGTAGTTTTGGTATTTGGCTAGGATTATTAGCAGGATTGTCTACAGCTGCTGTTTTATTATATATTCGTTTTAATTATTTAACTTTAAAACTCATTAGAGAAAAACATTCTGATGAAATTATTACAAACTCATAACTTTATATTTATATGGAACTTCCTAAATTTTTATTAGCAGACAATAGCAATCACCCAGATGATATTTTTGTATTACACACAGAATTCCCTCGTTTTTTAATCAATTTAAGAGACGATTCTGTAGAATGGTTTGAAGATTTAACGGGTGAAAATGAAGAGGATATTGCAGCCGAACTAGCTGACTTAATGGATAAAGCGGGTGAATTTTACGATGCTGAAATGAAAGGATTGGAGTAGTAAGTATACTGCTTAAACGAACAAAATGAAAAAAGAAAAACAGCCATTTATGGCTGTTTTTCTTTTTTCTAATTATTCTTTACCTTCTTCATTCGTATGGGGTAACATCAATTGCTCTTGAATAACTACAATGTTTTTCAAAAGCGGTTGTAATTCTTTTTTAACGGCTCTTTTATTTGCCCATGCAATAAGTGCATACATGAAAAACAATCCTATTAATGTGCCTATTTTTGTGGGTGTTGTTAACGGTAACAATGTTGCTGCCAATTGGTTGGTCCAATTATAATCTACTGGATTTTTCAAGCCGATAATAAATATAAAATTGGTAATAAAGGATGAGCCAGCATACCAATAAGCGGCTGAATTCAGGAGTTTTACCTGCTGCTGTAATAGTTGTTTTTTATTTGCTAGTTGGGCTGTTAGCGGCACAGATAACTTCTCTGGTGTGTTTTGTTGATTCGATTTTCTAAACTTATAAATGACATATACAAACCATAAAATAGATAAAAAGCAAGACGCTTTGGTAATTGGAAACGGAATCTCATAGGCCAAAAAACTGAATATAAGTATGCCAATTACAGAGGCAGAGATCTCTCTTACATCTCTATTTCTAATTTTTTTTTGAATGCTGGTCATTTTTGTATCAAACTCTTGCGCCAATACATCCGTTTCGATGCTTATATGTGCTGTTTTCGAGGAGTTTTTCCAGATGTTTTTTAGTTCTTTTTCTAACATACTAATTGATTTTTGGAGTCATACATTCAAACAATTTCTTTCGTATTCTTTTCATTTTAACGGCAATATGGTTTTCCGATAGCCCTGTAATTTCTGCGATCTCTTTGTAAGATAATTCGTCTAAATACAATACTATAATAGAAGTGTCGCTTTCATTTAAAGTAGCAATGCATTCTTTTAAATAGGTGAATTTCTCTGCTTCAAATGGGTTTACAGTATCTGTAACTGGTGTAAAATGAATGGCATCAAGCCGTGCGGTTTTCTGATTGCTTTTGTCTAATTTCATTTTAGATCGCAAACACACATTTAGTGCAATTCTATATACCCAAGTATCAATAGAAGAATTTCCTTTAAAATTAGGCAGCGATTTCCATATCTGAAAAATGACTTCCTGAAAAAGATCTTGTGGTTCTATGGGGGCGGTTGCATAAATTCTACAAATTCTGTAAATTTTATGGGTGTTCTCTTTTAAAAGTTGCTCGAAAATAATAGGTGTATTAACCATGCATTTAAAGATATCAAAAAAAATTGTTCGCTTAGTCTTTTTTTGAGGATGTCTTTGGTAGTTTGTTTTTTGCCGAGTTGATTCTTAAGAACTCGATAAAAAATCCACTTAATAAAATATAGCTGATTTTTTGGTAGTCGTCTCCTAGAACAATGTATGAAACAATCATTACGGTTGCCCAAACAATGCTATTGATAATTATTGTGTTGCTTAAAAACTGTTTTATTTTTTTAGTGTTTTCCATATATCTAAGGTTTATGACACCTGTTTTTTAGGTGTCTCTATTCTTTTAGTGACAGCTTTTTTGAAAATATGACAAAAAAATAAATTATTTTTTAAGAATGGCTATTTAGTGGAGCCAAACACCTACTGTAAAAAGAAAAACAGCACCTGGGTGCTGTTCTGTTTTTATAGTATAAAATAAAGAACTTACAAAAAGTTCTCCATTAAGACTTATGCAGTTACTGCAGCTTTCTTAGATTTTCTGTAGATAAAAGAATTGAAGATGTTTCTTTTTCCGAAGTTGTTTATCGATTTTGCATTGATAAACTTTCCAAAAAGAATGCGATTCACACCAAAATACTCGTAAGTATTCCCATCTGTAAAAGTAACTTCTAGCAACATGCTTTTATGATGCCAATCAGCAACCTGAAACTCTTTAATTGTAGTAGAATACGCTTCTAAATTTGCTGCCTTCGTTTCTGGAGCAATGCTTACTAAAAAATGATATCCATCAATAATCTTAGTGCTTTCTACTTCTGCAACTGCTTTTAAATCTTCTTCTAAAAATTTATCTGGATGCCATTTCTTCACCAATCCTCTATAGGTCGTTTTTAACTCCTTTAAATCGATAGGTCCTTCTATGGTAAATAGCTTTTTATATTCTTTAATACGTTTCATGTACTGATTTTACAAATTCGAGTGCAAAAGTATTGATTTTTAATGGATTAAAAGCAAATAGTTTTTCTTTTTTTTAAACTGGTTTTTTGCCTGTAAAATGATGAGTATTAGGGATGTATTGCTGTGCTTTTTTGTTGCGATTTTGATTGCTTATTAGAAAGCGAAGTGCTAGTAACTAATCAATGCAAATATATTTTCTAATCATGTGCTTTGTAATTGGTTTTAGTGTTTTTCCGTTTGTTGGATGTAAGCCAGCTGATGTATATAGCTCTATTTCTTCATTATTTTTTTTCCAATACCAAACAAGGGCTTCTCCTCTGTCATTTAATAATGGCGTATTGCAATCTGGAGAATTGATTTTTTTAAAATTTTTAATTTGTTCTTTTTTGTGCTCTTTTAATTGTCCGAGGTTGTATTTGACAATATCAAATTTTACTTCTGTATAATGATCTTGATTCCAAACCATCCAACGTTGTTTTTTTATGGACACTTTAATTAGAATAAAAGCGAGTATAAGTACACTAATAATAATTAAGATTTTATTTTTCTTTTGCCATTTATAAACAATACCAGAATCATTTTCTTCAGTTGGTTTTCCTGAATTATTTCCTCTAGGGGTAAAATGTGAATTTGAAATTACAAATGCTTCATAACTGTCATATCCAATATACTCAGCAATTTTGTTTAATAAACTCGTATTAGGATTGTAAGAAATGTCTTCATCCTTTATATATTTTTTATAATAACGAATAAAGGTTGCTCTATTAACTGGAAACATTAACTCATTACTAAAATAAGATTCTAAATATGTTGATAATCCGTGTTCAGTATTTCTCCCAGACTTTTCTTCAGCTTTGTTAAAAGCTTTCTGAAATAATTGCTTTTTCATTGTTTATAGTTGATTGATTATTAGGTGTATATAGGTGTTTAATGTTTTTTACACATAAGTCAAACAAAAATGTTTAAACATTTTTGCTATTAAAATGCACGTGTTTTGTTGGCTATCTATTTTGTGTTTCTTCCGTATTTTGTACCAGAATCTATCAACAATGTATTTAAAACAATACATAGATACCGAAAGATTCTACTGGGAAGCAGTTTCGTAAAACTGTATAACATTGGGAAGTTTTATATGACATTACTTCTGCTCTCAAACTTCCCAATAAAGAGAGGCCTCTCTTAAAATTTTAATTGTGTTGTGCTGTCTGCAACCTGTCTTTGAGCTACGCTCGAACAGCAACACTTATGTCCAATTTTAAAATCATACAAAATGAAACGATTATTTTTAATTGCCCTTACGGTTTTCCTCAATGCGGGATTTTTCTCATGTACCTCTTTAAACGACGAGGATGAATATCAACAACAAGAAATAAAAGCAGAAGATTGTTGTGGAACAGGAGAGATTGATCCGCCACCTCCACCACCTCCACCACCGCCACCAACAGGCGGATAGGATACTCTCATAAATAGTTAGTACTTTAGAGGGATGAAATTGAAAAAAATTGCATTCCTCTTTTTTTGTGCTTTATTATTGGCGCAAAATAGTTTATCACAACAAACGATCGATAGTATTAATTATCATGTAAAACTTTATAATAAAGCAAAAAACACTGATGATTTAATCCTGGCATATAATTTTTTCAGAAAGAATAAAGATAATTACTTAAAGGAGAAATATTATATAGGAGTAGTTTTTAATTCTCTTCATCTTTCTTCTGTTCAAGGTAAATTAGGGCAATATTATGATAGTGAAACTTCAGCAACTGAAGGTATAAAATTATTGAATGACATGTCTGAAAATACGACTACCCTTCATTATCGAAAGTTTCTCTTAAATAGGTTAGGAAACTTATATATTACATATAAAGACTATAAGACTTCTACAATTCATTATCTAAATGTGTTAAAATTAGCAACCAATAATAGAGATAGTGCTATAGCCTACAATAATATTGGTATAACATATAAACTTAATAATCAATTTGGAAAAGCAAAAAAATATTTTAATAAAGCACACAATCTTGTAAAGGAAACAAATGACAAAGAAAAAATAGCAATGACTTTAAGTAACCTAGGATATGCCAAGGTTAGATTGAATGAAGAAAATGGGATTTTGGATATAATTAGAGCATTGGAAATAAAAATGAATGAGAAAGTACCGACAGTATATGAAACTTATAAAGACCTTACAGAATATTATAAATACAAGAATGATAGCGTAAAGGCTCTAACTTATGCTAATAAGGGATATTTAGAAGCAAAAAAGAATAACATTATTCCTTATATTGAAGATGCCTTGTCTAATCTAATTGATTTAAAATCGTATGAATATATAGATGAATATAAAAGGATAAGTGATAGCCTTAAAACAAATAGATTATTAGCTGACAATAAGTACTCTTTAAAAAAATATAATTATTCTACGGCACAAAACAAACAAAAAGAAGCAGAATTAAATGAAGCAGAAGCAAAAGCTGAAAATTTGCTTTTTTTATCTGGGATCATAATTGTTGTTCTTAGTTCTACATTCATATTTTATTATCTAAAAAACCGCCACAAAAAAGACAACTTAAAAACGCGTTTTGATGCAGAACGCCAAATCTCTAAAAAACTACATGATGAGGTTGCCAATAGCGTATTTCATACTATGTCTAAGCAACAAAATAAGTCCATTATAGATGTTGAATTGATAGACGACTTGGAAGAAATCTATTTAAAAACAAGAGATATTTCAAAAACCAGTGCAGCTTTGAAAATCACAGAAAATTTTGATGAAGATTTAAAAGACTTAGTATTGAGTTATAAAACAGATACGGTAAATATATTTACAAGAAACATGTCAGAAATGCCATGGTATACTTTGTCTCATTTAAAAAAGGAAACAGTTTACAGGGTATTACAAGAATTGATGATAAACATGACCAAGCACAGTAATGCATCTATGGTTACCTTGCAATTTCAAAAAGAGAGCCGGAAAATAGCAATACAGTACACGGATAATGGAGTAGGTGCTGCATTGAAAAAAAGTAATGGTTTACAGAATATGGAAAACCGTATAAAAGATATTGGAGGAACTGTTATTTTTGAATCAGAAACCAATAAAGGATTTCAAGTAAAAATGACTGTGTAAGATGTTTCAAAAAGTATTAATTGTAGATGATCATGCGGCGATCAACGATGGAGTTTCTAGTAGCCTTTCAAAAATTGGAATTACAAATGTGTATAAATCATTGTATTGTGATGATGCTTATTTAAAAATAAAGAAAGCTGAATTAGATAATCAACCTTTCGATTTAGTAATTACGGATTTAGAATTTAAAGCAGATCATCGAGAACAAAGGATCACCTCTGGAGAAGCACTGGTAAAAGAATTACGTACTGCAAATCCAAATCTTACAATTATTGTATACTCTCAAGAAGATCATTTTCAAAAAGTGCGTGTTTTGATGAATGAGCATGGTGCCAATGGCTATGTTTGGAAAGGGAGAGAAGGAGATCGAGAATTGATGAAAGCATTGGAAGTTGTATGCAATGGGCAGCAGTTTTTATCTAGACAAGTTGAACGTGCTGTACTTCAGAAAGAAGATACCGAAATTACAGATTATGATATTGAACTAGTTAAGCAATTGTCTTTAGGTTTGTCGCAAAACCAAATTAGTGGATATTTAAAAACCCAAAAGATGGTACCTAGCAGTGTAAGCTCTGTAGAAAAAAGACTGAACAAACTCAAAGATCAGTTTAGAGCGAGCAATGCGATTCACCTCGTTACGTTGATGAAAGATGCCAAGTTAATTTAACCGCAGAGCAATATCCTAGTTAAGTTTCTTATGTCTAAATAAAAAACAATTTGTATTAATAGCTGTGGTTTTCCGTAAGGAAAGCTTTTAAACAAGTTTTAATTTTGAGATATTATTAATCTTAAAAATTGAAATTATGGCAGTAAGGCATATAGAAGAAAACGGAAAAGTCCACAAAGGGTATAAAGGAGAATTAACTGGTTGCGGTGTTGATACTAACGCAAAACAAAGTCATTGGCAGAACACCTTTGATAGTATTACTTGTAATAAAGATGGCTGTAAAAACTGAAAACTTCAATTATGGCAGAAAAAATATTTAATCAAGAATTTAGTAGGTATTATAGAGAGATAATTAAAGGAAGTTTGCCAAAAAAATCAGGAGTATATATCGTTCAGTCTTGTACGTACAATGCAGCTAATAAAACAGTTGATTTAAAGAAACTTATTTACATAGGAAAGGCAGATGATATTCGTCATAGAGTTATAAATCATGAAAAGTTAGAAAAATGGATTGGAAAATTAAAAAAAGGAGAGATACTTTGTTACAATTTTACTTTGGTACCTAAAAAATATTATGAGCGGGTGGAAGCAGCATTAATTAATAAAAATCAACCAATTGTTAATGTAGAATATAAAAAATCATTTCCTTTTGATACAACAATAGTGAATTGTAGCAATAACTATGATAACTTAAAAGAAAAAATTAGAGTAATTAGACGTTAATTAAATTGAGACCCTACGGAAATTCGTAGGGTTTTGTTTTGTAATGGTTTTAGGTTAGTTATGTATAATTTAGAATTGCCTGTATTAAAAAAGCGCAAGGTTTGATGCCCTGCGCTTAGTAGTTTTTATTTTTTGATGTTATGAATCGTTATTTATTGGCTTTGATCTTTTCTCCTTTAATAGGTGAGTAATCAGTTTTCATTTCTCCATTCACTAAAAGTTGATCAAAGTAACATTTTACCCCTGTTGCTGTATTTACATTTTCTACATTCTGAATGTGAAAATGAAGATGAGGTTCAGAAGAATTTCCTGAATTTCCGCAGAGCCCCAAAACGTCACCTTGTTTTACTTTTTGTCCTTGTTTTACTTTAATTGAATGCTGCTTGAAATGGGCAAAGAAAAGAAATTCATTATTGGCTGTTTTAATAATCACAGTATTCCCAGGTACATAGGCAGGGTTCAGTTCTCCAGGAGTATTGTCTTTTATACCATCCACAACCAATACAATTTCACCATCAGCAGGAGCAATCAATTCCTTTCCAAAAGCATAATAATCTTCATTGGTTTGTCCATTCGTTTTAAAGGAATTTCCTTTTTCGTCTCTAATCACAAAATCAAAAGCATTTTTTTCTGCTTGGCTGATTACATGGTAATTCAGTTTTTTGGTGTCACCTCCCCAAAAAACGGTCCATTCTTCTTTAAAAGGTAGTATTAATGGTGTGGTGTTGCGTTCTATTTTTGGCAGACGATCATCTTTAAAAGGAGTTACTGCAAAACCATTAATCTTAGAATTGTTATCGATGGAAAGATTAAGCGCATATGTAGCGCGTTCAAAATTTGTTTTATACACAGCCACAGTACCGTTTTTATAACTTATAAATTCTCGTTTGGTGATTTTACCAGCTTGTGCTTTCAAATTTGTTAAAAAAGGCGCTAATTTTTCTAGTGGTACTGCTATTTTCATATTACTAGAAAACATAGAGAAAATTGCTTCAAAACTACTGGTGTTATAGTTTTTTTCGAAATCCCCAGCAACCACTTTATAGTCAGTTTTTTCAGATTGAGCCATTGTTAAGTTCGTAATAAAAAGAACGATGCTAATTGATATAATTTTTTTCATGAATTGTAATTTGTGTTTTTTGATAGAATACTTTTAAATTTGGTTTCCTATGCTATATTCATGTTAGTGGCACGAGTTATATTAATATTACAAAAATATTTTTTTATTTATTTCCCAAATCAACAAACAACTAAAAGTATCCACTTATGGTTTCTTGATAGCACTAATACACATAAAAGCCGGAAATTCATTCAGTTCTTTATAGTGTTTTGGGTCTCGTTTTTCAAATTCTTGTACAGGCTTAGGTTCTACCAATTGCTTTATGTAAAAACCATTATTTGTTAGCGGGCTAATGCACTCATGTAACGACCTTCTATAGCTAGGTACTTCTACAGGTGTTCCAAAGCCATTCCAAGTACACTTTACAGGTTCTACGGCAAAGTATTGGGTGGATTTGTAATAGGTGTGCTCAAAAAAAGGATGCTCAATAGAAATTACCAAGCAGCCGTTGGGTTTTAATAGGCGATGAAATTCTTGAATTGTTGCGTTCCAATCTTCTAAATAATGCATTGCCAAGGCACAGAGTACAATATCAAAAGAGGCATCACTTAATTGAGTTATTGGCAAGCTTAAATCATGTTCAAAAAAGGCACCAGCTCCTTTATTTCTGTTTTTAGCATGGGCTATCATTTTTGAACTGATATCACATCCAGTAATAATTGCACCTTTAGAAAGTAAGATTTCGGCATATTTTCCTGGGCCACAAGCAGCATCAAGAACAGACTTCCCTGTTACATCTGGTAACAGTCCTAATGTGTTAGGTCTGTCATAATAGGCATTGTGTGGCTTGTGGTCAATTAAGCGATTGTAATTATCTGCCAATTCTTCATAGGCATGTATAATTTTTTCTTTACTCATCGAATTCCTATTTAGATTTGATGAGTGAAATTCCGATTGTTAAAAACCAAATGGAAATTCCAAAAATAAAGAGTTGAAACCCTATTAAGTTGGTGAACACAAAACCAATAAGCAAGCCAACAATTGCGAAAATGATTATTGAAACTCCAACATAACCGATCCATTTAGGGAGTTTGTTAGAAGATACAATCAATATAGAGTAGATGCTAATTGCCAAACAAGTAGCCACAATAAATATGTAATCTAAGGGTTTGTTTATGGCAAATCCATACTTGATGATTAGGTTCAGAGTATCGCTATTTTCTGCGACTTTGTTTTTATATGCACCTAAGAAAAGAGGAAGTGTTAACCCATTAATTAATGCTGCGAACATGGCAGCGATCAATCCAAAACCTATAATACATAAAGCTAGTTTTGCAAACTTGTATTTGTCTATAAGTTTATTGGTAAGTCCGTAAAAACCGAAGAATAGTATTGGTAAAGAAAAAATAGCCATTGCATGTGTGGCTGTGATTGATTTGTTGATTTTAATAATATATTCAATACTGCCACCACTTGGATGTAAACCCATGGTTGCAATAATTAAGAATGAACCAGTAATAAGTGAAATTCCGCTACTTTTATAAAAGTGTTTTTCCATTGTTGTTCTATTTAGAAAAACAAAGGTCCCTTATATAATGAAAAGGAGCACTTGATCGTAATCAAGAAATGACTTATAGTTTTGAAAATCGATTCCGAACCCTGCTCAATGTTTCGGGTGTTATTTTTAGGTAGGAGGCAATGAGTTTTTGTGGGAATCTCTGAATGATTTCAGGTTTGTTTTCTATAATGTATTGGTATTTTTCGTCTGGTGTATTGTTATTGTCAAAAAAATCAATTCTAGCGACTGATGTATCTAAAATTTTACCCATTTGAAGAAAAGATTGAGATTTGGCAATCAACCAATGAATAGATTCGACGGTCAAGAGACAAATATTGCTTTCTTCATAAGATTGAATGTAGTACTCTGAAGGTTTTTGAGAGGTGAAGCTTTTATGGTTGATAATCCAATCATTGGTTGCATTTAAGTCTATGATATTCTTGTTTTCATCAGCATCATTTTTGTATTGATAAAAAGAACCACTAAGAACAAAACTCAAAGAAGAACAAACCTCACCTTTATCAAGTAAGATTTCATCTTTTTTTAACGTTCTAAACTGAAGTTCTTCTTTTAGAAGCATTACTTCTTCTTCAGAAAAACGACCTACTTTCCTTAAAAATTCGGAAATCAAATGATCCATTTTTGATGCTTATTTAGGAGTGTATAGTGTTTACTTCTTTGCTTTCTCGACCAATTCTATTTGTTCCAATTTTGCTTTGGTAGTAAATATGCCATAATTGATAAAGACGTTTTTCTTTTCAATTTTATCAATTGTTCCTACGGCATTTCCGTCTATTAAACGAACTCTGTCATTTAATTTATATGCATAATTTGCTCTGGCAGTAGCTTCTTTTTTTTCTTCAACCTTCTTTTCTTTTCGAACTTCAACAACCTTTTGTAAAACTTCTTTTTCTATTTGCTGAATAACTTCTTGTTTCTTTTTTGCAACCACCTTAGCCGTTTTCTTTTCTACTTTTGTTTTCGGTTTTACAGGTGTTTTCTTTAAATGTTTGGTCTTTTCAGCCGCAATCCATTTTTGTAGATTGGTATTGAACTCCTTTTTGTTATTGGTTTGAAAATAATTGTTTAGCAACTCGTTTACTTTTCTACCAATCGAGAGCATTTTTTGGTTGCTATCATACAATTCTTGAAATCCAGAAAGCTTGTCTTGAACCTTGAGTTCTTTCTCTGCTAAACGATCAATATGTTCTTGGCCTTTTGTTTTTTGTCTTTCTAAATTATCAGAGTTTATTTGCAAACGGTTGCGCTCTTTTTGTAACTTAGAAATGGTTTTGTCTAAGCGTATTTTCTCTGTCTCTACACGCTTTTTCGCTTTGTTAATTAGACTATAAGGAATACCATTTTTCTGTGCTACTTCAAAAGTAAACGAACTTCCTGCCTGTCCAACAAACAATTTATACAAAGGCTCTAGTGTACGTTCGTTAAATTGCATATTGGCATTGGTTACATGTTCCAATTCGTTTGCCAAGACTTTTAAATTCGAATAATGTGTAGTGATAATTCCGAAGGCTTTTTTACTGTAAAATTCTTCTAAAAAAATCTCTGCCAAGGCGCCACCTAGTTCAGGGTCAGAACCGGTTCCAAACTCATCAATTAAAAACAAGGTGTTTTTATTACACTTGCGTAAAAAATAACGCATGTTTTTTAATCTGTAACTATACGTACTTAGTTGATTTTCTATAGATTGATTGTCTCCAATATCTGTTAATATCGTATCAAAAATATAGGTTTCACTGCGTTCATCAACCGGAATTAACAAACCACTTTGCAACATAACTTGTAGCAATCCAATGGTTTTTAAGGTGATGCTTTTTCCACCAGCATTGGGGCCAGAAATGACAATGATTTGTTGTTTTTTATTTAATGTAATAGACTGTGGAATCGTTTCTATATTTTTAGATTCATTGTTTTTCCACAATATTGGATGATAGGCATTTATAAAATTAATTTTCTTCTCGCTGGTAATTCCTGGCAATATAGAATTTGTGCTTCTTGCATATTTTGCTTTTGCGGCAATGGCATCTAAATGTGTTAAATACTTCAGATATGAATGTAATAAAGGGACAAAAGGACGAATGGTTGCTGCCAATTCTTTTAAGATTTTGGTCACTTCTTGTTGCTCTTCATACATCAAGTTCTGTAATTCTCTATCGTAATTCAACGTTGCTTGTGGAGCAATATAAACGATGTTTCCTGACTTAGAAGAGCCTAAGAAATTTCCTTTTACTTTACGTCTGTGCATTGCCATTACTGCCAACACACGATGGTTGTCTACCACAGATTCTCTAATGTCATCTAAATATCCGGCCGCTGCATATTTGCTTAAATCTTTAGTAAAGCTTTCGCCAATTTTACCTCGAATTTTAGCAATCTCTTTTCTAATTTCTTTTAAAATTGTAGAGGCATTATTGGCAACCTCGCCATAGGATGTGATGATTTTAGAAATGGCCTCTATAATTATATTTGTGAACTCAATTTCTTGACTTACTTGATGAATTGTAGGGAAATAAGTTTCAAATTTTTTAAAGAATTTTAAGAGCTCATTTACCGTTTCAGAAACCGTAGCTATCTTTAAGAAGGCCGCTGCTTCTAAAAAACTATTCTCTATGTTTAAGGTAAATATCTCTTGAGAAATATTTTCGAAACCATGATTTGGTATCCTGTTTTCGCTAATAAATGAAGAAACATATTCATTTACCAAGTTTAATTCTTGATGTAGTTCTTCTCGTTCGTCAATAGGTGTAATGGCAAGTGTTTTTTCTTTTCCCAGTTCAGAAATACAAAATTCTGCGACATGGGTTAATACAGTAGTGAATTCTAAATCTTGTACTGTTTTTTCTGAAATGTTTTTTGCCAAAATGCTATCTTTGATTTCTGACAAAAATAAGAAAGTATGCAGCTATATATATCGGAATCTTGGAAAAATATTTTACAAGCAGAATTTGAGAAATCGTATTTTAAGGATTTAACTGAATTTGTGAAATATGAATATAAGAATCACGTCTGCTATCCTGAAGAAAAAGACATTTTTGCAGCTTTTAACGCCTGCTCTTTTGAAGACTTAAAAGTAGTGATCATTGGTCAAGATCCATATCACGGAAAAGGGCAAGCAAATGGCTTGTGTTTTTCTGTGCAAGACGGTGTTAAACATCCACCATCTTTGGTAAACATCTTTAAAGAATTGCAAACAGATGTAGGAAAAGTTCTTCCTGTTTCTGGCGATTTGTCTGCTTGGGCACAACAAGGGGTGTTATTATTAAACGCTACGTTAACAGTGAAAGAAAGTGAAGCTGGAAGTCATCAAAAACAAGGTTGGGAGCACTTTACAGATGCTGTAATTGCACAAGTTTCAAAACAAAAAGAAGGTGTAATATTCTTGCTTTGGGGTAAATTTGCAGAAAAAAAAGGAAGTATCGTTGATGTCTCTAAACATCATGTACTTACTACTGTTCATCCATCTCCGTTAGGAGCTTGGAGAGGGTGGTTTGGAAGTCAGCATTTCTCTAAAGCCAATGCAATTCTAAAAAACGTAGGAGCTTCAGAAATAAAATGGTAAAAAAAAATCCGCTAAAATAGCGGATTCATTGAATTTGATTAAGAACATTCAACTACTCAGCAGTTACAACTGTCTCTGCTTTTGTTTGTTGAAAGTTTTGTTGAGTTTGCTTAGTATTGGTGTTTTTTGCTAAACCACAACTAGAAGAGGTGCTTCGGCATGAGGTGACACTTAGAATCCCTAATGTACAAATTGCAATAAATACTACTTTTTTCATATCGAACTACTATTAAAAGTTTAAATGTACATATTTTTGATGAACTTACCAGCATTTGCGGTGGAATCTATAACGCCAAAGGTTTTCATTTTATTTTGTATCTCGTTAATTAATTCCTCTGATATGGAATTTTCACTTTCCCATTCTGTAATAGATAACCATTTTTGAATATCCTCTAACTGTTGTTCGTATCTGTTAGCTAGTACTTTATCAATGTCTTGGGTTTCTTTAAAGGTTCTAGTTTGAGTGTTGATAGTATTTAAAATTTCTTTAATTTCTTCAGGGTTGTTTTCTAAAACTTCATTTCTAACTGCAATTACAAAACACGGCCATGGAGTAGGGCAGTCACCCAATCTTCTAAAGGTGTTATTGTCTACTAAAGGTTTTGTAGTAAAATGTTCCCACATAAAATAATCAGCTTCACCATTGGTTAAAGCGTTAATTCCACCTTGTAAGTCTCCAACAACTTTGAATTTTAAATTTTCAATATTCCAACCTAAATTATAGGCATTTACAATCGCCATTAAATGAGAACCAGAACCAAATCTACTGATGGCAATAGTTGCATGTTCTAATTCGGATACAGAGTTAAAAGAAGAATTTTGAGCTACGTGTATACCCCAAATCAACGAGCTCTTTACAAAGGTTTGTACAATCTTAGAAGGATTTCCTTCGCCAATGTCTTTGATAATTCCTTCGGTAAGAATAATGGCAATATCTACATCACCATTTCTAAGGGCAGCAGCCATTTGCCCGGTTCCTCCAGGAAAATCTTTCCAACGTAGATTGATATCGTGTTGGCTGTATGCTTTATTTTTTAAGGTCTGGTACCAAGGATAATTAAAATGCTCTGGTACACCACCAATTTTTAGGTTTGTCATATTTAGTTGCCAAATATAAAATACAAAACAATAATAAAAAGAATAAAATAAGAAAATAATTTTAAATTTCGAGGAAGTCTATTTATCCAATGCTCA
>MAAC01015538.1_pt1 | contig 33800 bp, 36 predicted proteins | sample 1115981 | NCBI WGS metagenome assembly MAAC01 (sample SAMN04961126, study PRJNA320927) | seawater metagenome | isolation source: sample BD02T64 sea water enriched with oil for 64 days | place: USA:Gulf of Mexico | collected 2013-07-27 | reverse complement strand
ATTTATGATTTAGAAAGTTTTGTCAAGCCAAGAAAAGAACTCTTAACCAATGGTACTCTAATTAATTTTTGCGAAAGTGAAATTTCACATACCACAGAAATCTTTGAAGACATTGCGCATCGTTTCTGTTTGTACAAGAAATCTGGAATACTAAATGGAGATGAGTTTTACACAGAAGGAATGAAAACAATTCAATTTATTAAAGTAATTGGAGAATGGAAAATTTCTTCAGTTGCTTGGAGTGATATTAAAGAATGAATTTACTTTAAAGAGAACCTGAAATGATTGACATACAAAAAGCAACAACTACAAGTGACTATAAAACAATTGAACTACTTGCAAAAGAAATTTTACATGAAGTTTACGATCCAATAATCCCAGCAGAACACACTTCTTTCTTTTTACAAAAATTTCAGACTACAACAGCAATACAAGAACAAGTCCTGTTGGATATATTGGTTTTTACACAAAAAAAAATGTATTGTATTTAAGTAAGATTTATCTTTTAAAATCAAGTAGAGGAAATAAAATAGGAAAAACTGGTTTACAATTTGTACAACAAAAAGCAAAAGAATTAAAGATCAATAACATTGAGTTGTTAGTAAATCAACAAAATGAAAGTACCATTAACATTTATAAAAAATACGGATTTGAAATAGTAAAAGCAGTCTCAAATTCTTTTAGTGATGGATTTACAGTTGAAGATTATATTATGCAAAAAGAAATAATTTAATGAAAATCAACTATACAAAAAGCACCGAAAGCAAAGAATACAACGCATGCTCATATACAATTGATGGCATGAATTTTCTTGAAAGAACAGCGAAAATCACTCCTAAAAAAACTGGGCAGTTTGTAACTTGTTGGAAACGAAATATTGACGGTATTACAGAACCTTATAAAGAAACAGATGCTATTGATTTCTTTATAATTAAGGTAAACAGTACTGAAAACTCAGGTGCATTTAAATTTCCAAAAGCTGCATTGATCAAACACGGAATTTTATCTACAGCAACAAAAGATGGCAAACGAGGTTTTAGAGTCTACCCAATTTGGGATGCGCCAACTAGCAAGCAAGCGATAAAAACGCAGCAATGGCAATTGGCTTATTTTATTGACAATTAAAAAAGAAATTAATCTTCCAAATCAGTTTCTGTTTCTGGCAATTCACGCTCGTCTGCTCTTATTTTTCTTGTTCCTGCATACATATCGTATCGTACCAAACGACAATCTAAATCACCATTTTTAAGAGGTATACGCTTAGAGGTTCTCAAACCAACATGCTTTAACGCTTGTAAATCAGAAGTAATAAACCACACTTTAGAATCTGGATACCCATGTTTTAATGTGTCTCCTATTTTCTTATAAAATTCTTGAGTATCAACATTTAAACGCTCACCATAAGGTGGGTTAAATAAAATAGTGGTCTCACCAAAAACTTCTTTCTTAGAGTTGAAAAAATTCACATGATGCACTCCTATAAACTCATCTAAGTTTGCGCTTACAACATTGTCTTGTGCTTTTTGAACTGCTGATGGAGCTTTGTCAAACCCCATGATTTTATAATGACAATTTCTAATTTTTTTCAACAAAACATCTTGAATCAAATAATACAAGTCTTCATCATAATCTTTCCAGTTTTCAAAAGCGAAAAGCTTTCTATTGATGTTTGCCGGAATGTTATTGGCAATCATAGCCGCTTCAATTAAAATAGTACCAGAACCACACATTGGGTCGATAAAATTTTCTTCACCAGTATATCCTGATAATAAAACCAAACCAGCAGCCAACACCTCATTAATTGGTGCAATATTAGTTGCCGTTCTGTACCCTCTTTTATGCAAAGAGTCTCCAGATGAATCTAATGATATTGTTAAATAATCTTTCTGAATATGAATGTGAATTTTTAAACTTGGATAATCTAAATCTACATTGGGTCTTCTTCCAAATTTTTCTCTAAAATAATCTGCAATGGCATCTTTAGATTTTAATGAAACATAATGCGAATGGCTTGTAATGTTTTTAGAATTAGAAACAGCTCCGATAGCAAAAGTACCATCAACATCCATATAATTTTCCCATTTCACCTTCTTTACAGCATCATACAAATCTTCTTCATCATAGATCTTGGTCACTTTTATAGGTACTAAGACTCTAATGGCAGTCCTTAACGCAATATTAGCTTTGTACATAAAACCTTTATCCCCTTTAAAAGAAACGTTACGTACTCCAACTACAATGTCTTGACCTCCTAAATCACGTAGCTTATCTCTATTCATGCTGCAAAAATACATTTTAATTTAGGATTGATGATTTCTGTGAATGAAATTTTCAATCTTTTAAAAAATAGATATTTTATACTGTAAGAATTCAGTATTTTTGTACTCTAACTTTACTATGAAAACACAATCTGATTGGTTTACTTCCTGGTTTGATACTCCTTATTATCATATTCTTTACAAAGATAGAGATGGTACTGAAGCACGTGTTTTTATGCAAAATATCACGAAATTTTTAAAACTACCAAACCATACTCATATTTTAGATTTAGCCTGTGGAAAAGGACGTCACTCGCTATTTTTAAACTCATTAGGTTACAAAGTAACCGGAGTCGATTTATCTGAAAACAATATTGAATTTGCAAATAAATTTTCAAATGAAGATTTAAGTTTTAAAGTGCACGATATGCGTGATGCTTTTATAGACACCTATAATGCTATTTTTAATTTATTTACCAGTTTTGGGTATTTTGAAGATGATAAAGATGATATTAATGTCTTAAAAAACATTAAAAATGGGCTGCAAAAAAATGGTTTGGCAGTTATTGACTTTCTAAATGTTTCTACCGTTCATAATAATCTTGTTAAAAAAGAAATAAAAACGGTTGAAGGAATTGATTTTAATATCCAACGGAGTATAAAAAATGGTTTTATCATTAAAGAGATTTCTTTTTTTGCTGATGCTAAAAACCACAAGTATATTGAGAGAGTTAAATATTTAGATTTAGAAAAATTTACATTGTATATTGAAAAATCTGGATTGAAGATCACTCACGTTTTTGGCGATTATGACTTATCTCCTTTTAATGAAAACACTTCTAATCGATTAATATTTGTTGTATCATAATGGATTATATCTTTTTAATAGCATCTGTTTTAGTAGGTGCCCTAGTCGTTTTAATATTCAAACCATCAAACAAAATAACACGTTTGTTGTTGTCTTTTAGTGGAGCTTATTTATTGTCAGTAACTATTCTACACTTGTTACCAGAAGTTTACGAACACCACCATGAGAATACAACAAAAATCGGAATTTTTATTTTAGCAGGAATCTTAATTCAGTCTGTTTTAGAATCTTTTTCTAAAGGTGCTGAACACGGACACATTCATATACACTCAGAACAAACAAAGTTTCCTTTTTTATTATTTATCAGTTTGTGTGTGCACGCATTTTCTGAAGGAATTCCTATTCACAATAATGACTCGAACTTATTAATGGCAATTGTAGTACATAAAATTCCGATTGCAATAGTTTTATCAACATTTCTATTACATTCAAAATTTTCTAGAAAGACAATCGTAATTTTTCTTGGAGTATTTGGCTTGATGAGTCCTTTGGGAGTATTTGCTGCAGATAAAATCATTTTCTTTACAAATTACCACACTGAAATTACAGCTCTAATCATTGGGGTATTCTTGCACATTTCTACCATTATTCTTTTTGAAAGCTCAGAGAATCACAAATTCAATCTTCAAAAATTTATTGCCATCCTTTTAGGAATACTGGTTACAATATTTACATTGGGATAAAAAAAAGTTGCTAATTAATTAGCAACCTCATTTATAAACTTTATACGCATTAGCCTGAGTTCTTCTTCATCATAATCACCATCAAATTCATCTAAAGCATCTTGAATTTTATCCGTTTCAGATTCCATGAAATAATCAAAAATCTCTTCTTGTTGATCTTCATCTAACAAATCATCTAAAGAATAATCAATATTTAATTTTGTGCCAGAAAAAATAATCATTTCCATTTCTTTTATCAATTGCTCCATTTCTAAGCCTTTAGATTTGGCAATATCTATTAATGGTAATTTTCTGTCTGTATTTTGTATGATGTATAATTTCAATCCTGAATTAACTCCTGTACTTTTTACAACCAAATCATCTGGTCTTAAAATATCATTCTCTTTAACATAGGTCTCAATTAGTTTGATAAATTCCTTTCCGTATTTTCTCGCTTTTCCTTCTCCTACTCCATGAACTGTAGATAAATCTTCTAAAGACACAGGGTATTTTAACGCCATATCATCTAAAGAAGGATCTTGAAAAACAACAAATGGTGGTACGCCAATTTTTGTAGCAAGTTTTTTCCTTAAGTCCTTTAGCATTACCATAAGAACTTCATCAACTCCTACAGAAGCACCTTTTGTATTGGTGATAATAGAATTGTCGTTTACTTCATTATATGCATGGTCTTCTGTCATTGTCCTTTTGGCGTTAGTTTTAAAACCCCATATTGTTCTATTTCTTTTCGAAGATAACCAGCAACTAATGTCTGTCTAATCAACGCCATCCAATATGAATCTGTTCGCTCTTTCCCTAAACCAAAAAAAGGCTGATTGGGTGTTTTATGAGATTTCAACATGGCATTTTCTCTGCCAATTATTGTAGAAACAATATCTTTAGATTTGTACTTCTCTTTTGTGTCTCTTACAACTGATAACAATTTTACAACTTCGGTTTTCGCTTCGTGTTTTTTCTTTGGATTCTTGGTATTATCATCTAACTCAGCACCTAATCCATTTACATCATCAAATTCTTCACCAAAATAATGCAGTATATACTTACGCCTATTCATAGATGTTTCTGCATAGCCAACAACTTCTTGCAATAATGCATGTCCAATTTCTTGTTCTGCTACTGGTTTACTTGACATAAATTTTTCTAACTTTTCTATGTCTTTATACGCGTAAAAAGCCAAACAATGCCCTTCTCCTCCATCTCTACCAGCTCTTCCTGTCTCTTGATAGTAACTTTCTAAACTTTTAGGAATGTCATGATGAATTACAAAACGAACATCTGGTTTGTCTATTCCCATACCAAAAGCAATAGTAGCAACAACAACATCTGTATTTTCCATCAAGAACATGTCTTGGTGTTTCACTCTCGTTTTTGCATCTAAACCTGCATGATACGGAACTGCATCAATACCATTCACTTGTAAAACTTGTGCTATTTCTTCTACTTTTTTTCTACTTAAACAATAAATAATTCCAGATTTACCAACACGTTGCTTCACAAAACGTATGATGTCTTTGTCAACATCTTTTGTTTTGGGTCTTACTTCGTAAAATAAATTGGGTCTATTAAAAGATGCTTTAAAGGTCTTAGCATTAGATATTCCTAATGTTTTTAGAATATCCTCTTGCACTTTTTCTGTTGCAGTAGCTGTTAAACCAATTACGGGAACATTATCAATCTGCTTAATTATTGTTCTTAGGTTTCTATATTCGGGTCTAAAATCATGTCCCCATTCAGAAATACAATGCGCTTCATCAATAGCTACAAAAGAAATTTTTTGTGTTCTTAAAAAAGTCACATACTCTTCTTTTATTAAAGATTCTGGTGCAACATATAATAGTTTGGTTATACCACTCTCAATATCACTCTTAACTTGCGCTACTTCCGTCTTATTTAAAGATGAATTTAATACATGAGCAATACCTCGATGCTCAGAAATTCCTCTTATCGCATCTACCTGATTTTTCATCAAAGCAATTAATGGAGAAACTACAATCGCAGTCCCCTCACTCATTAACGCAGGCAATTGATAACATAACGATTTTCCACCACCAGTTGGCATAATTACAAAAGAGTCTTTTTTTTGTAATACACTCTGAATTACCTCTTCTTGTAAACCTTTGAACTTGTTGAACCCAAAAAACTTCTTTAGTGGGCCATATAAATCAATTTCTTCACTCATCATTCTAAATCAATCAAGTATTTATTTTTAATTTTTAAAAACTAAAAATTTTGGTTTGGGGTCTATCATTATTTATAGTAAATTTGTATCATCTAATAGGATACAATTCTATTATATTTTAAAGATATAACTTTTTTTCATTCTACTAAAATTATTAAACCTTGAAAGATTTAAATTCTATTATTGCTACAGCAAAAGAAACAATTCTTATTGAAAGTAAAGCTATTGCTAATTTATCAAATTTAATTGATGAAAATTTCGAAAATGCTGTTAAATTTATTTTAAATTCTACTGGAAGAGTAATTGTTACCGGAATTGGAAAAAGTGCAAACATTGCAACCAAAATTGTAGCCACTTTTAACTCTACTGGAACACCATCCATTTTTATGCATGCTGCGGATGCAATTCACGGTGATTTAGGGACCATACAAAATAGCGATGTTGTTATTTGTATTTCTAAAAGCGGAAATACTCCAGAAATTAAGGTGTTGGTGCCATTGATTCAAAATTATGGAAACAAAATAATTGCTATCACTGGTAATGCTGATTCTTTTTTAGGTACAAATGCAGATTTCACTTTAAATACTTTTGTAGAGAAAGAAGCTTGTCCAAATAACTTAGCTCCAACTACAAGTACAACTGCACAATTAGTAATGGGAGATGCTTTAGCTGTTTGTCTATTAAAACTGAAAGGTTTTTCTAGCAAAGATTTTGCAAAATACCATCCCGGTGGTGCGTTAGGAAAACGATTGTATTTGAGAGTTTCAGATTTGATCAAAAACAATCAAATTCCGACTGTTTCAGAAGGTAGTTCTATTACAGATGTAATTGTAGAAATTACAGAGAAAAGACTAGGTGCAACTGCCGTTATTAATAATGATGTAATTGTAGGCGTTATTACCGATGGAGACATTAGAAGAATGCTAAGCAAGTCTACTGACATCAACTCATTTACTGCCAAAGACATCATGTCTTTACATCCAAAAACAATTTCTGTTGATGCAATGGCTATTGATGCTCTTGAAAAACTAGAAAATAACGACATTACTCAAATACTAGTAACAGACGCAACAAATAAAAACTATTTAGGTGTTGTTCATTTACACGATTTAATTAAAGAAGGTATCTTTTAATGAGCAAACAACCAAAACAAGAAATGTCTTTTTTAGGGCATTTAGAAGAATTACGTTGGCACTTGGTAAGAAGTACATCTGCTATCTTTTTAGTTGCCATTGTACTTTTTGTATTTATCCAAACTGTTTTTGATCATTTTATTTTAGCACACTTAGAGCCTGATTTTATTACCTACCAATTCTTTTGCCAAATTTTTGGAACTATCGGAATTGAAAGTAGCTTTTGTAATATCAACTTCCCTACTAAACTACAAAGTTTAGCATTAACGCAGCAGTTGATGAGCTCTATCTGGGTTTCATTAATTTTAGGAATCATCATTACTTTTCCATACTTATTATGGGAAATATGGCGTTTCATTTCTCCAGGACTACATAAAAAAGAGAAAAATAAATCGAAAGGGTTTCTTTTTATTGCTTCACTTTTGTTTTTTATAGGTGTATCTTTTAGTTACTATGTAATTGTACCGATGTCAGTATCGTTTTTCTATGGATACCAAATCAGTGATAATATTGTAAATAATTTTACTTTAGATTCTTATATCAGTTTATTTACAAACACATTGTTAGGAGTTTCATTAGTTTTTGAACTGCCTGTTGTCATTTACTTTTTATCAAAGTTAGGATTGGTTACTCCAGAGTTTTTAAAAAAATACAGAAAACACGCATTGGTAGTCGTATTAATTTTATCTGCAGTTATTACGCCGCCCGATGTTGCTAGTCAAGTAATTGTATCTATACCTATATTAATTTTATACGAAGTTAGTATTCACATCTCGAGGTTTGTAATTAAAAAACAGCTTAAAAATGCCAAATAAAGTAGAAGAGTTTAATGAGTATCGTCAGAAAATGAACGAAAAACTCTTAAGCAATGACAACAAAGTTATTAAGAGAATATTTAATTTAGATACCAATGCTTTTAAAGGTGGCGATGGTTTACCCGTTAAAACCAAAGAATTACTTGGTTTGGTTGCATCTACGGTATTGCGTTGTGATGATTGTGTTCAATATCATTTAGAAACCGCCTTTAAAAATGGCGTGACAAAAGAAGAAATGATGGAAACCATGTCTATTGCGACTTTAGTTGGCGGAACAATTGTGATTCCACATTTAAGAAAAGCGTATGAATATTGGGAGATTTTAGAAGAGAATAGTTTATAAATAATTTAAGAATTCTAAACCTTTCAATTACTATATTTGATTTATGATTTTAAGAGCAGATAACATTCAAAAAATATACGGAAGCCGAAAGGTTGTTCAGGGAATTTCTTTAGAGGTTTCTCAAGGAGAAATTGTTGGTTTATTAGGCCCAAATGGTGCTGGAAAAACGACTTCATTCTATATGATTGTAGGAATGGTAAAGCCTAACGGTGGTGCAATTTATTTGGATGATAAAGAAATTACCCAAGACCCAATGTACAAACGTGCTCAAAAAGGAATTGGATACTTGGCACAAGAGGCTTCAGTTTTTAGAAAACTTACGGTCGAAGAAAATATTTTATCTGTTTTAGAATTTACAGATAGAACAAAAAAAGAACAAAAAGAAAAGCTAGAATCATTAATAGAAGAGTTTAGCTTAGGACACGTTCGTAAGAATAAGGGTGATTTATTATCTGGTGGAGAAAGAAGAAGAACCGAGATTGCTCGTTGTTTGGCTTCAGATCCTAAATTTATACTCTTAGACGAACCTTTTGCGGGAGTTGACCCAATTGCAGTAGAAGACATTCAAAGTATTGTAGCTCAGCTTAAAAACAGAAACATTGGTATTTTAATTACCGATCATGATGTGCAAGCAACTTTAGCAATTACCGATAAAACATTCTTAATGTATAATGGTAGTATTTTAAAAGAAGGAACTCCAGAAGAATTAGCTGCTGATGAAACGGTACGTAAAGTGTATTTAGGAAAAGACTTCGAACTGAAAAAAAGAAAGTTTTAGGCATCAGGTATGTATTGAATTCTCAATATTCAAGAACTTCCCAAAAACGATCTAAGATTTTTTGCGGTTCACATTACTTCCTACGGATAATAACACATACAAGATTATTACTAGCGGAATAGAAATCACCTCTAAGGATAGGATCATTACTAATGACACTACTAAGAAAACATATTTCAATGCGTTTTCTTTCATCCCGTAACTTTTAAACTTCAATGAGAATAACGGAATTTCAGCATTCATTAAATAGCTCAAGAGCAACGTTACTCCAATTAAAAAATAATTATTTTGTACCAAGTCAATAAAAAATTGATTCTCAGAATACATTGGTATTAATGGCAACGCAATTACAACCAAACTCATAGCTGGTGTTGGCAATCCTATAAAAGAATCTGACTGACGCACATCAATATTAAAATTTGCTAAACGATAACAAGCTGCCAAAGTTAAAATTAAACCAAAATATGCTAACCAAGTTATAGAATAATCGTTCAGTGAAAAAGCACTTGAAATAGCTATAGAATCTAAATTTTCAAAACTATTTTTATAAATCATTGAAAACATAACAATTCCAGGAACTACTCCACTTGTAACCATATCGGCCAAAGAATCCAATTGTTTTCCTAATTCTCCAGAAACGTTTAATAATCGCGCAACAAAGCCATCAAAAAAGTCAAAAACAATTCCTAAAACTACCAAAAAAGCTGCTGTTGCATAATCAGAATTAACGGCAGCAATCGTGGCAATAGTACCACATAATAAATTACCTAGCGTTAATAAATTGGGAATGTGTTTTTTAATATTCATATACGTACGTTTCTACAGCGAAAATAAGAAAATCAAGTTGCTCCTTTTCACTTTCTTTTAAATTTTATCATATTTGTATCTATAATTGCTATCTAAACGTTTTTTATGCCAATATTAACTTCTGATTTTTCTCCTTCAATTCCTTTTAGGAATGGACATTTTAACACCATGTATCGCCCCTTATTCATGAAAGAAATGAGTCATTATACTCGAAAACGCATTGCTACATGGGATCATGATTTTATTGATTTAGATTTTTCTAAAGTAAATTCGAACACATTAGCCGTTTTAATTCATGGATTAGAAGGTAGTTCTGAGTCAAAATACATGATTTCAACTACCAACGAACTAAACGGAAAAGGTATTGATACTGTTGCGTTCAATTTACGTGGTTGTAGCGGGGAAGACAATCTTTTATTGGGAACCTATCATAGCGGAAAAACAGAAGATGTGCATTTTGTAATCAATCACTTATTAGATAATTACAACTATGAAAATATCATCATTATTGGTTTTAGCTTAGGAGGCAACCTAACTTTAAAATACATGGGGGAATATGCCGATGTCCTTTCTCCTAAAATCAAAGGTGCAATTGCAGCATCTGTTCCCATAGACATTGCTAGCTCAGAACTAGAAATGGACAAGTTGAAAAACAAGCTATATATCGATGAATTTTTAAAAACCATTCGATTAAAAGTGCTAGAAAAATCGTATAAATTCCCTGATTTCGAACTCAACAAAGAAAAATTATTCAAGGCAAGCCGTTTTAAGCATTTAGAATATTTGTATACCGTACCTGTATTTGGATTTGAAAGTCCAGAAGATTATTGGCAAAAAGCAAGCTCAAAACCTTATTTGTCACAAATTAACAAACCTACATTATTGATCAATGCTGAAGATGATTCGTTTTTAGCAAAAGAATGTTTTCCTAGAGAAGAAGCAGGAGATTCTGACACTTTCTTTTTAGAAATAACCAAATTTGGTGGTCATGTTGGGTTTATGTCTAGTTTTAAACCGCATGAAAACAAGTGGCTAGAACAGCGAATCAGTAGATTTATCCAAAGAAATATTCTTTAACCATTCTTTTCAATGATATAAAATTTTTCTGTTAGTAAAAATTTTGAGAATAAAGATCTACAATGATAGCAACTAAATACTTTAGTATACGGTATTAGTTTAAGAAATCCCTTTCTAGGTTTTCTTCTTAACTTTTTTGAACTGCAAATCGGACATTTACTCATAGTACATTAAATTAGTGGAGACTCTTGAGTAAAATTAACCCACAGCCATTCAAAAAACAATGGGTAAAATTACCTAAAATTTGAGTCAAACAATAACTTGTTAAAACATCTGTTATTTTAATAAAGAATTAAGATATTTGTAAACATCAATCTAAGATTTTGAAGAAACTTTTTCCTTTTTTTTTACTATTTGCTTGTTTGCAAATAAATGCTCAATCATTTCGAAATTATTCAAATGAATTTTTAAATATTGGTGTTGATGCTGCTGCTTTAGGAATGAGTAAATCTGTAGTTGCAACAAGTAACGACGTGAATTCTATATATTGGAATCCAGCTGGATTGGTTAATGTAGAAGACTACGAAGGTTCTTTAATGCACGCATCGTATTTTGCAGGAATAGCAAATTATAATTTCGCTGCATTTGCTATGCCAATAGATGATAAAAGCTCCATTGGTATTTCTATTATTCGTTTTGGTGTGGATAACATTTTAAATACTACAGAACTGATTGACAGTCAAGGAAACATCAATTTTAACAATATTAGCACCTTCTCTGCTGCAGATTACGCCTTTAATATTGCTTACGCTAAGAACCTAATTTTTAGAGATCTATATTTTGGTGTGAATGCCAAAGTAATTCGTCGAGTGATTGGCGATTTTGCTACTTCTTGGGGATTTGGGTTTGATGCTGGTATTCAATTTGAAAAAAAGAATTGGAAATTTGGTTTAATGATTAGAGACATCACCACAACATATAACTCTTGGAATTTCAACAAAACAGAGTTTGATAAGATTAAAAACTCAATTCCTGGTCAAAATCAAGAATTACCAGAGACAACAGAAATTACAAAACCAAAAATTCAATTAGGTATTGCAAGAAAATTTAGAGTTGGTAGGGATCTTCATTTACTAACTGAATTGGATTTAAACATGCGTTTTGCACAAACTAATGATATTATTTCTACAAGTATTGCAAGTATAGACCCAACATTTGGTTTTCAACTAGACTATACAGATATTGTTTACTTACGTGGCGGTATTGGAAATATTCAAAACACAACACAATTTGACGGAAGTAAAAGTGTGTCTTTGCAACCAAATTTTGGTATTGGTTTTAAGTACAATGGAATTCAAATAGATTATGCCTTGACAAACATTGGAAGTGTTGGTAATGCTTTATATTCAAACATTTTTTCGATAAAATTTGACTATCGCTTTTTAAGAAACTAACACATGAAAAAAAAACACCTTCTTCTTTATTTATTAGTTATCTTTTTCCAGTTTGGATTTGGTCAATACAAACAATTAAGTCCAGATTCAGAAATAAGCATTATTACTGCTGATTCTGGTAAAGCATTGTACGAAGGCTTTGGTCATAGCGCAATCCGTGTTAAAAATTCTGATTTTGATTTGGCTTATAATTATGGGATTTTCGATTCAAGTGGCTCAAACTTTTATGTCAACTTTACCAAAGGGAAAATGCTTTATAAAGTAATGAAATATCCTTTTCATTATTTTGTTAGAAGCTACAATAAAGATCAACGTTGGATAAAGGAGCAAGTATTAAACCTTACACAAGAAGAAAAACAACAATTCTTCAACTATTTAGAAAATAATGTAAAACCTGAAAATGCTTCTTATTACTACGATCCGTATTTTAATAATTGTGCTACCAAAATTAGACATATTACTGATCTTATTTTAGGTGATAAAGTTCGTTTTCCTGAAAATAATAAGGGGGCTAACAAGTCATTTAGGAACCTAATGAATAAAGAAATTCCTTGGAATACTTGGGGCAGTTTTGGTATCAATTTAGCATTAGGCAGCAAACTAGACGCAATTACTACAGACAAACAAAAAATGTACTTACCAGATTATGTGTATGCTGGATATAAGAATGCAACAGTAAAAAGAAATAATGTAAACGAGCACTTGATCAAAAAAGAACATACCATTTTGGCATTCGAAGATCAGAAAATAGACATTCCTTTTTTCAGTCCTTTCTTTGTCTTTTTCTTAATTATGAATATTGGACTGTTTGTTACCATTAAAGACATCAAAAAAAAGAGAAGAACCAAATGGTTAGACTTTTTCTTATTTATAACAACTGGTTTACTTGGTCTATTAGTTCTTTTTTTGTGGTTCTTTACAGATCATAGTACAGCCCCAAATAATTTTAATTCCCTATGGGCATTTGCTCCAAACCTTTATATTGCATTCATTTTATCAAAGAAAGGAAATAGGTTATGGATGAAGAAATACTTTCAAATGTTACTATTATTGTTGATAATTACACCAATAATATGGGCTTTAAAAATTCAAGAATTGCCACTTTCAATAATCCCTCTGTTGCTACTTCTTTTTGTAAGATACTTGGCATTAATAAAAGTTTTACTGCCCTTTAAAAAATAGCACAGTAGTTACTGTTTTTATTAAGATTTTAAAATCTAAAAAAGAACTTCTCTCTTTTATATAATACAAATCGTATCTCAACTTCGTTTCTTGTTCTTCCATTGTACTAGCGTACGGGTAATTTACTTGCGACCAGCCAGTTAATCCTGGTCTTACAACATGTCTAATGGCATAAAAAGGAATGTTTTCTTCTAATTCATTTACAAATTTTGGTCTCTCTGGCCTTGGGCCAATCAAACTCATGTCTCCTTTTATAATGTTATAAAATTGTGGAATTTCATCGAACCTAGTATTTCGTAAAAATTTACCAAAAGCAGTAATTCTTTTATCATTTTTCTGAGCCCAAACTGCTCCGCTTTTTTCAGCATTCGGAATCATGGAACGTAGTTTTACAATTTTAAACGTTTTACCATGGTGTCCTACTCTTTCTTGAGAATAAAATATTGGACCACGATTACCTATTAAATTTCCAATAAGTATAAATGGAAATAATAGGACAAAAGCTAATAGCCCAAAACATGAAACTGTTAAATCTATAATTCGATGAATAAAAAGATAAAATTGACTGTCATTGTTTTTACTAAAATTAATATTCTTATAAAAGTTATGGTCCAAATATTCCTTTGGAACCCTATTTGTAGCATCTTCATAATAAGTTTCAAAACTTTTAATGTTTACCCCTTCTTCAAATAGCTGGATTAATTGCTTATTTAAGTTTTGTATTGTTTCGCTAGAAAAACCTGCAGTAGAAATAACCAATTCTGTTACCAAATTTTCATCAATCAACTTTGACAAATTAGTTGTTTTAACATCGTTAAAGTTTGAATGCACTAATTTCAATAAATTTTCAGCTTTAGAATTGTGCCCAATTATTATTATTGTTTTAAAGAATTTTGGGGAAAACAAAACCCACATATATAAAAACCTCCATATAATTACCGGTATGACTATTAATAAAAAGAAATAAATGATTTGCAATCTATTCTCAGGTAAGGAAGGAGTAATGTAAGGAGAAAAAACATACAATAAAGTAGTTACAAAAGTGGTTAAAACAATACTTCGAACTACTGAAAACCGATTGTTAGAAACTTTTAAATCATATAGTTGAAATATTTCTCCAAATAACAAAAAGTAGAAACTTAGTGTTATCAACCATTGATAAAACATGGTGTTTTTTGCATCAACATATTCAAAATCTGAATATGTTGAGCTAATCCATAAACTTAAAATTATCACAACAACATCTATGGAGCGCAACAATAGTTTTCTCTCTGAAATATCAATATGAGATGATCTTTTACTCATAACATTTGTTTAGGGGAATAGTTAATGAAGCAAATCTTTCTATTTCAAAAGTAAGAATATTTTATGAGCTTTTTTATAATTCATCTGTATTTCTTAAACCCATAATAAGACCATATAAACATCAAATAAATAGAAGTTAATAATGATAGCTTCTCAACTTTTCTATAAAAATACCATTGAGGCTTGAGTAATTTTTTTTTATTCCTAGAATGAGAAGTATTACGGATCCTATAAATTGCTAATGTTTCTTTTATACCAACGGCATACTTTATCTTTTTGAGATATTTAAGCCATAGCCCCATGTCTTGTCTGTACAATACCTCTGGCATAAACTCTTTCCCCAGTTTTTCAATATCAATAAATGCTGTTAAACAACTAATAGAGTTTGTTTTTAAAATATCAAAGTAGGTAACTTTTTCAGGAACGATAAAATCTTTATACTGTTCATTTAAAGTAACTTCATGACATCTTTTATAAGATGAAAAAACAAATCCTTCAGATTTTTCAACTTCCTGAAGAGATCTCGTTAAAAATTCTGAAAACCATAAATCATCACTATCTAAGAAAGCCAAATATTTTCCTTTTGCGTATTTTATTGAATTATTTCTTGCAATTGCAGGTCCTGAATTCTTTATTAAGAATAATTTGATTCTAGTATCTTCTTTTGCTCAGTGATCAATAACTCCCAATTAGTATAATTCTGATTTTTTATGCTTTTTATAGTTTCTTCAATGTATAATGAAGAGTTATAACATGGTGTAATTATTGAAACGAGTTCTTTTTTCATTATTATAATAAAGATTCAACTATTTGGGGCTTTCCTGATTTATAACTTTTTATTTCATTTACTTTTTCAAACTCTATCAAAAAACTTTTGTTTTGAATATACTCTTGAAGCTTAATGATAATGGTTTTTAATATTGCCTCTGTGAATTTTTTTGAAGGAATATATTGTATAATAATTCCATTCCTATCTTTTTGAATAATTTTAAATTGTTTAATTCCATCTATATGTTCAAAAATTCCAGTAAATGAATGTACAACCATTTTAGAATCATTTGGTAATAAAACAACATCTGTATTTCTACCTACAACTTTTTCTAATAGAGGAAAATTATACTTTCTTTTGGATGGATATTTTTCTTTTGGTAATTTAATTGCTAAATCCCCTAATTTATATCTAATTAATGGCATGTGTTTATTATCTAATCTTGTAACTACGACATTACCTATTTCACCATCTTTTACAGGGAAACCATTGTCATCTAGTAATTCCAAATATACTTGTGGCGTAAAAATATACATATAATTAAGGTCAACTTGAAATCCTATTTGAAAACCTTCAGACGAGCCATAAGTCTCCATGATCTTGCATTGAAATGCTTTTTCAATATTTTTTTTATGATGTGTAAATAAAGCATCTCCTAAGCCTATTACTTTTGATATTTTTATTTTAAAATTATTTTCTAATGCATAATTAGCTATTATATTTATAGATGATGGATAACCTATTATTGTTATATTTTTATTTTTTGATAGCTTTTTACAAATAAAAATTAAATCTCTTTCTTTTAATGCGAATGCTGAAATATAAATAGTACCAAAAAAGATGTCTTTTAGTTTTTTAAATAGAGTTCTATTTGGGGATATTCCTGTTTGAATTACAGCATCTCCAATCTTATAGCCACACAGCTCCCAAATATGAAATGACAAAGATTGTATAGACATTAAATCCTTTTTGTTCATATTTACAGATGTACTTACTCCCGTAGATCCACTACTAAATATTTTTGTTATTTTTTCTTTTGAATCAATATTTAATTCATCAATATTCTCTTTTAAAACATCTTTTGTTAGTATTGGAAATTTTGTTAGCAATTGTGATGCTGTTTCTGATGAAGAATATAAAATCCCCTTATATTTACTTACATTTTTTATAGCAAACTCCAGTTGGTTCTTAAGTTGGATTTCTTGAAATTTTTCTAGTTCTAATTCAGAAAAATATTTGAATTTTCTCCAATAATTTAAACTATAAGAAAATGATGTATTAAAAAACTTATCACCTATAGGTAGAACAATTTTTTCTAAAAATATATTTTTAATCATTATTGTTTAGTAAGTTAATCCATTTATTTTTAACAACCTCCCATCCAAATTGCTCTGCTTTTTTTCTTGCATTTTTCGCTAAATCTTGATGGTTTCCTTCAATCAAAGAACTAATTGCTAAAATCATTTGATCTACATTTCCTTTATCAATTAACATCCCTTCTTTTTCATTTGAAATTAAATATGGGATTCCACCTACATTGGTTGAAACTATCGGTAGGCCCAAAGCCATAGCTTCAATCAAACTTACTGGTGTATTATCTACATTTGTAGTATTGATAAAGATATCATATTCTTCTGATTTTTTATGCCATTCCAATTTATCCAAAACACCAGTAAATTCAACATTATCTTCTAAATTTAATTCCTTCGCTTTTTTCTTTACTTGTAATAATGACCCATCTTTATCAGGACCAACCATACATAATTTAGCATCTTTATAAACTTTTGTTAAACCATCTAATACATGTATTGCCATAATTGGGTTGTATATTTTCGCAAATGATCTAACAAATAAAATAGTTGGTTTTATTTTTTTTCTTTCCTTGAAACTATATTTGTCTATTTCAATATTGTTCGGTATCAAAATGGTTTTATAATCTTTTTTATCAAAAGAAAATTTTAAATAAGCTGAAGGAGCTACATTTATAATTGAATTATTAAAAATAGAGTCACACATTTTTTTAGATTTCTCTAACCTATTTGGCAAATTCCCTCCGTGTAAAATTGGGATATATTTAATTTTAAAAAACCTTGCTATTTTAGCTCCTACATATGCGAAATAAAAATTAGAAGTACTATATACATCTATCAAAATGTAATCTACCTTTCTATGTTTCAATATCGCTAAACACATATCTATCATTCTAAGAATTTTATTCTCTTTCTTAGATGTTTTAAAGACTTTAAACCCTTCTTTTTCTAATAAAACACTTAATGTTTCAATTGTAGTTGGATAACCTGAACTATGATTCAAATTATTTCCTATATATAAAATCACCTTACTTATTTGCTTCATTATCTACAATTTTAATCAAACTTAGTGCGTAAATAAACCCAGGAAAAGCAATACGCATTGCTGAATGATTAATTGTTAGGAACCAAAATAAATAAAAAGCTGTTGTAAATGCTCTTTGATAGTTATTTCCATTTATAAAATTAAATAGAGGTATAATTATTATCCCCATTAATAATAGAATTCCTATAACTCCATGTTCTTCAATTAACCTTCCTACTTCATTATGGGATGCTGCAGTAACTTTGTTTGAACTCAATCTTCTTTTATACTTACCATTACCAACTCCTATCCCAAGTGGGTTATCAATAAAACTTTTAATTTGCCTATCAAGAATATCAACTCGACCAGAACTTATATCTGCTTTCTGTACCCCTCTTGCATTTTTCCCTGTATATCTATTATCCAACATACCTCCGGTAATATTTGATGTATACAACCATACTCCTACAAGAAATAGCCCTCCAATTATTAAATATTTAGAAATTAAAGCAAAAGATTGTCGTTGGTAGAATGAATAGAATAGAATAAAACAGCCCAGAGTTATTGCTCCTGTAAAAATCCCCCCCCTCGAAAATGTAAGCAGACCTCTATAAATAAAATAAATTAATAACAATGCGTCAATAAATAAAAACCCTGTGATGCTTTTTTTTATTAAAATGAAAACAACAATGATGAATATACCAAGTCCTATAGCTGTTGCCACTTGATTTGGACCAAATCCACCAGAAGCTGCAAAGTTGGCCGTACCACCAAAAACGATCTCTTTAAGATCAGGAGTTCTAAAAAATAAATAAGTGATCATTGATATCAAGGGCATTAACATAAAAAATAATGCTCCATGCAATTGTTTTTTCGATATAGTTCTATAATAAAAATAAAATGAACAAACCCCTAATAATACTGGCCCACTTAAATTAAAGGCAATAGCCTTTCTTATAGACTCACCTTCTGGCACTTGAGTAAAAACAATACCTAATAATAAAAGAAAAATATAAGATATGTAATGTATTGAAAACTTCTGTTTGAATTCACCAATTAAAATTCCAAAAAGCAAAAATAAAATAACTCCATATTTACCTGATTCATAAAGAACAAAACCCTTTGTCATTCTAACAAAAACTTCCGCTCCCACTAAATAAGAAGAAAGAATAAAAGCTTCTTCATTTTTATTTTTCGTATACAGTAATATTAATATCGGTATGCTTATAATTGAAAACCCATATATAGTAGAAAAAAAAGGTAGTGTTGCAAGAAAACCTATAATAAGATGACTTATTACTAGAATTATTTTTTTATTTTCAATAAAATTTAACAAATTTTGTTATAAATATTAATTAGTTTAGAAATTGTGCTTTGTTTTGAAAAATTCAACATTACACATTTATTTATGTCAATTGCTAATTTTCCTCTCTCTTTTCGAGAATTTATTAATAATTCTAATGCTATAGCTAATTTATTACTATTTAATGGTTCTACAATAAATCGTTTATCTTTTATAATTAAATTACACTCACCAACATTAGTCGTTACGGCAGGTATTCTGGACAAAGCATATTCTAATAATGAAATTGGTAAGCCTTCAGATTTTGAAGATAATACACCTATTTCCGCTTGTTCCAAAATATTATTTATATCAGAACATACTCCATATTGAAATACTTTATCCTGTAAATTTTCATTTTTAATAAATTCATTTATCCTATTAGAATAGTTATCATTATATGATTTACCTACCAAATGGAGTGTCCAATCATTATGTGTTTTAGAAATTGTGAGAAAAGCTTTTAACAAATTTAAATGATCTTTCTGCTTTCTATAACCTGCTATATGGACAATCCTTTTTTCGTCAACCCCATTTAAGGTGGTGATATTTTCTTGATTGTTAAAAATTGGAAAATTTCTAATAAAAAAAATATTTTTCGTTTTTAAGTTTTTCTTAGACCATTTCTTTAAATCATTATTTACAGAAATTATTACAGAAAACATATATGAAAACATTTTTAAAGAAAAAATATCTCTATTTTCTAAAAACTCGCTATTACCATAATGATCGTGCCAAACAATTTTAATTTTTGGGTTTATCATTTTTACACATACAGCAATAAATGAAGATGATGAATGTGCATGAACAATTCTAATACCATGCTGTTTAATATATCTATGAAGCATTAAAATTGCTTTAAAATCAAACACTTTTTTTCTATTTAAAAAAACATATCCAACATTTGAGTTTATGTTTTCTTTTAAAAAACCTTCTTTTCTTGTGGAACATAGGTGTGAATCAATTTTTTCTTCAGAAAGCCCATTAGCAATATTAACAGCTAGGACTTCTGCTCCACCGACATTAAGTGAATCAATAATCTGTATGATACTAAGTTTTTTCAATTATAATATTTTTTTAATTTCATTTTCAAATTTCTCTAAAGTAAATTCTTGAGACCACTCTTTTGCTTTATTTATTTTCTCTAAATATCTATTGTTATTATTGAAATATGTCTCTAACTCAGTTACAATTTCATTTGTGTCCGAGTTTACTATACTTCCTCTTTTTCCATAACCTAACATAAATGGGACACAAGATATTTTTGATGATATTGGTAAACAAGACCAGAACATTGCTTCCGCTACAACTTTTGGCCATCCTTCTGATTTAGAAATAAAAACTAAAAAGTGACTTTCTTGAAATGCTTTCTTGACAATTTCTTTTGATTGATTACCATGTAAAATCACATTATTATTCAACTCTTTTTTAGAAATATACTGTTTTACTACATTAAATTCAGTACCATTACCAAACATATCAAGTTGAACATTATAGCCTTTAAGTATTAATTTCTCGACAATTTCAACCGTTAATAAAGGTTGTTTTCCTGTGCTAAAATTACCAACAAATAATAATTTTATTTTGTTTTTCAGGTTTTTAGGTTTAATTTCTATTATTTCTTCTTTTGAATATGATGCTGTGAAAAAAGGAGTTATATTTTTGGATTGATTACTCCATTGTCCATACACCAATACTTTACAGTTTTTTGTTAAATACACATTACTTAAAATCCATTTCTGTATTTTATAACTTAAAGGTTGTTCACTTTTCGGGTCCCAATTACCAGCATACTTAACTGTTTTTGTCTTTTTAGGAAACAGAATTTGCACCAAACAACCTAAAAGACCAATATTTCCTGGGCAACGCAAATGAATATGATCTACAGATTTCATTACTTTATAAATTTGAAAACAAATTTTCGGGATTACAAAAAGTGATCGAATAGAGTTTTTAAAGCTTGTAATGTCAAAATTATGAATCTTAACAAATTCTATCAAAGAGATATTATATTTTGTATCAATTTTGGAAGCTATAGAGTCTTTAGAAAGTGGTGCCAAAATTGTAATTTTTTCTACACTTTTTGCCCATAAGTTCATTTCTCTTACATAAGGCTCATAAGCAAAAATATCTTTTCCAATTAACTTATGTTCTGCATGTGTTATAATGCCAAAATTCATATATTATAGTATAGATTTATAAAACTCTAAATTTTGATTTACTATTGAATCTGTATTGAATCTTTTTAACATATCTTTTCGAGCACAATTTCCTAATTCTTTAGATTTCTCGTTATCACCTAATAAATTTATTATTTTTTCTGCAATATCATTTGGAGAAAATGGGTCAACTAGTATTCCTGTTTTTTTATCTTTTATTATTTCACAAAATGGTTTTATATTGCTAGCTATAACAGGTTTGCCCATATTTAATGCTTCTAATACGACTAAGCCAAAAGACTCCATATGAGAAGGGAAAACACATATATGCGCTTTTTCAATATACGATGGAATTTCATTGTGAGGTATAGGACCAACTATATTTATTGCTGCTTCAATCTCATGGGGGATAAAAGTCTTTAAATAATTTGTATATGATTTTCCATTTGGGAAACTCCAATCTCTTCCAACAATACTTAAGGTAATGTCTGGAATTTTATTTTTCACAATTGGTATTGCTTGCACTAATTGCCTAATGCCTTTTTTCTCACAAACAGTTCCAATAAATAATAAGCTCTTTTCAATTATTAATGACTCATTCGCCTTTTTAAATTTATTAACACTTACACAATTAAATATTGTAGTATACTCAAAATCATACTTTAAGTATTGCTGAGTTTTCATTCCTACATAATTACTAACAGCAACAAAACTCTCTGCTTTTTTAAAAGATTCCTTTTCTTGATACCCTCTCCATAAAGCGGGTTTTTTATTTAATTCAATTGCAAAAAAATGATGACCTCCATGCAATCTAATTACTTTTCTATAAGGCGTATCACTGGGAAAAAAAGCAAAACTTAATTCGCTTCCTTCAACAATATCAATTGTATTAATTCTATTTATTTCTTCTATTTTTTTTAGAATCCTTTTAGAATTCTGATGAAATTTAGCAAACTTCCAATTAGATTTTGCTAATCTATAAACTTCTACTTTGCTGTCAATTTCTTCTTCATTTGTATGATTACTATTTATCCCAATTACAGATACTTTTATATCCTTGGAAATAAGTTGATGCGCAAGAAAATGAACGAATGATCCAATACCACCACTATTTGTTCCTTTTTTAGGATATTCATTTGTTAAAAAAACGATGTGCATTATCTTGTTATGATTTTAGAAGGTGGCTAACAATATTTTTAGACGCATTTTCTCTATCAAAAGAAATAATATTAAGCCATTTAACGGCATCTTTAATTATTATCTTAGAATCCTTAGAATTGAAAACATTAAGTAACATTGTTGATATTTCTTCTTTTGAGTTCAACCAAAAAACTGGTTTCAAATGCTGCATTGACCTAAAGTGCTGAAAGTTATAAATTGTTTCAATCTTTGTTTTTCTATCACTTTTTTGATTATAATTAATATAAATACAAGGTTTTTCAAAAACAGCAAAATCATGTGCCATAGTTGATGCAACATTAATTACTACGTCGGTGTGATATACAGTATTAACAAGCAATTCAACGTCATCATATGTTGGGTATATCAAAGTCCAGTCATTTTTTTCACTAATATCCATTCTCCAAACAGGGGTAGCAACTTTTATTATTTTAGAATATTTGCCTAAAACTGAATCATATCTATCAGATAAATCAACTGGGCAACGTCTAAATAAAATTTGTGGTTGATTTTCTTCTTTTAATTTTATGATCTCTTCTGCTAAATCTTCTAAATATATCGGGTCATTGGGAGAAGTTCTTACGTCATCTCCTGAAAAACAAATTATTTTTTTATGAATATCTAAATCAAATTTTTTAAAAAAAACATCTTTATCCCATAACATTTCTTTTTTCTCATAAAATTCAAACTGTGGTGTTCCTGTAATATGAATATTTTCTTTTTTAATTTCTGGATAAAACATCTCCATTTCTTTTTTCATATAATCAGACCAAACTAAATAATGTTCTGTTCTAACTGATAATCTTGCTTTTGGTAAATTATCCCATGAATATATTACCCCATAAGTCGTTATATTATTATTTTTGGCCGCTCTAACAACAGGAATAGCTATGATTGCTCTTTGATGTGTATTGATGATCATATCAATATTATTTTTTTTTAAAACGTCTTCAAAATCATTAGTATTGATCGTTTTGTTGTATAATTTCTCCAGAAATAAAATAGAATTATACCTTCTAACAAACAAAGAAATTATGGTCACTATAGTATAAAATATTCTTAATGCTATACTTGATTTTGATGGTTTCCAATTCTCCATCAATGTTCTGTTATCAACCTTAGAATTATTATACTTTAATCGAGACAAAGCAATAAGTTCTCTTAAAAATTTACTCAATATACTTTCATCATATCTTGGTAATTTTATTTCTTCTATTTCATCAATAGTATGAACATTCTTTATTGCTTCTATTGCTTCATTTGATAATTTATGTAATAAAAGAAAATCTAAATTATTTTTTTTAAGTTCTTTTAATACACTTGAAAACAAATAATTCTTGATTCCAACGCCATCAGGAACAATAATTCCTATTTTTCTCTTCATTGTGATTTATAAGTTTAAATCTATAAATTTCTTTTGAGTGCTAATTTTCCAAAAAGAGTTATTCTCTAGTGATTTCATAAACAAATCACTAGAATTACCTTTACCAAATGAATCATTATCATTCTTTAAATCTAGTTTCTTAACATTCAATATTGATTTTAAAATTTCTCCTTTTTCACAAATGGTGTTAATAATATTTGGGTTTTTTGATCTATTATCTTGTCTTGAACCTATATTAATAGTTGGTAAACCATAATATGGAGCTTCTCTTATACCTGCACTAGAGTTACCTATTATAAATTGAGCATTCTTTAATAGCGTTAAAAAGTATTCAAACCTTAAAGAAGGAAATATTTTTATTCTTGAATTATTTTGTAATCTTTTATATTCATCTAAAATCAATGATGATCCTAAATCGTTATTTGGATATATAACAACATAATTATTTGTATCTTCTAATATAGCATTAACAAATTCTATTGCATGATGTTTCATATTATTATAATCTGTGGTAACCGGATGAAACATTGCCACTACATAGTTTTCAAATTTTAAATTATAATAATCTTTAACTATTGGCAATCGAGGTAACTTATTCGAAAACATAATATCTACATCAGGAGATCCTATAATTTCAATAGAATCTTCAATTTCTCCCATTTGAATCAATCTTTGCTCTGCTAATTTATTAGAAACAAAATGCACATGAGACATTTTACTAACTGAATGTCGTATTAATTCATCAATAGTACCAGAAACTTCTCCACCTTCTATATGTGCAACTTTAATATTATTTAACGAACCTACTATTGCCCCTGCTAACGCTTCTATTCTATCTCCATGCACAACTACTAAATCTGGTTTAGTTTCTTTAACAAACGCCGAGAACCCTTCAATTGTTTTGGATAAAGTTAAATCCATTGAGGTTTCAGAAGTGTGATTAGAAAATGTATGAATATTTGAAAATTTACATCGTTCAATTTCAATTACCGTCATTCCATACTTATGCATTAAATGCATTCCTGTTACAAAGATATATGGTTCAAAGCCCTTCTTCTCTTCTAAAACTTGTATCAACGATTTAATCTTACCAAAATCGGCCCTAGTGCCTGATAAAAATATGACTTTTTTATTCAAAATGTTTATATCTTAATTGTACATCATTTTCAATATTTTCTTTAGCTGTTTTACCTAAAATACCATTAAATTCTTCGGCTAAAATCTCACCAGTACCAGGTCTTTTTATCCAAATGTTTTTTTTAGATAAAGTTTCCCCTTTTTTTATTGATTCAATAGAACAAACTGTTGCAAAAGCAAAATCAATAGTTACTTGTTCTTCTTTTGTAGGTTGCTTGGTTCCTCCTCTCATTTTCCAAATAAGTTCAGATCCTAAAATTAAATCTTTACATTTTTTTTCATCCATAGAACACACTATATCGGGTCCGGTACGTTCCATATGATCAGTAAAATGTCTTTCTAATATGCTTGCACCTAGAGCTACAGCTCCTAAACATGCATGATTTGAGATGGTATGATCTGAAAGCCCATAAACGTGGTTTGAAAAAGCCTCTTTTAATTCAGTCATAGCACCATAACGAACCAACTCAGGTGGTGTTGGATATAAATTTGTGGTATGTAACAATGCTAAAGGAATTTTGTGTGTTTTAAAAATGGCAACAGCCTTTGAAACACTTTCAATTGTATTCATTCCTGTACTCAAAATAACTGGTTTTCCGAATTGAGCAATATGTTCTAATAATGGATAGTTATTACATTCTCCTGAGCCAATTTTGTATGCAGAAACATTCATTCTTTCTAATCTTTCTGCTGCAGCTCTTGAGAATGGTGTCGAAATAAAAATCATTCCTTTACTTTCGACATAATTTTTAAGTTTTATCTCTTCTTCTTCATTCAAAGAGCATCTGTCCATTATTTCGTAGATTGAAACATTTGCATTACCTGGGATTACTTTTTTGGCAGCACCGCTCATTTCATCTGACACAATATGTGTTTGATGCTTAACCATTTCAATTCCAGCTCTTTTAGCAGCGTCAACCATTTCAAAAGCTACTTTAAGAGATCCTTCATGATTAATACCAATTTCAGCAATAACTAATGGTTTATAATCTAGACCAATTTTTCTTCCAGCGATTTCTATATAAGGGGATTCATTCATAAATATAATTTTTTATTATGTAATTTGCAAACTTAAAATCATCTAAAGTATCAATGTCAACCTTACTAAAGGGGTGATCAACAATAAAAGAATAATTTTTTTTACCTAAAATTTTATTTTCTAAAATTAATGAAGTCTTTGAAATATATAGAAGTCCATTTTCTTTATATAATGGTTCTAAATCTTGACTTCTTTGCCCTACTTTGTAATTAATTGGAATAAACTTATTCTCAACAATTTTACCTAATTTATCATTATTTCTAGTAACCGTCATTAAACTATCATAATTCCCATCATGAAAAACCTTATAAGCTTCATTAATTAAGTTTTTGGGTCTCAATGGGTTTGTTGCTTGAAGTAAAATTACATTATCAAATTTTTCCTCGATAGTTTCAAGAGTATGCTTTAATGCAGATACGGTTGAAGCATAATCTCCTGATAAAAATTCAGGCCTGTCTATTACATTTATTTCATGCTCTAAGGCAATTTTTTTTATTTCTTTACAATCTGTAGAAATTACTAATTTGTCAATAATGTTTTTATTTTTCTGAGCATAAAACACACTGTGTAGAAATAAAGGAATGTCATTTAAAAGAAGTCTATTCTTTTTCACCAATCGTTTAGAACCACCTCTAACAGGTATTATTGCTATGTTTTTCATTCACTAGGTTTTTATTCTTTACTGTTTTTCTTTAATAAATATTAAACCTCTATTAGTAATTTTATAAGATGTATATGCCAATATAAGTCTAAAAAACCAAAATACATTTTTGGCATTAAATTTAAATACATTCCTAAATAATTCAATATATAACTTTATACAATTATTACTTTTATAAAGAACTACCACGTTTTTAATTTGGAACTTTAAATAAAAAAATAAAATTTTATTAGTGATTAATTCTTTGCTCTTTAGAATTTTCACAGCATCTATAACAGCTCTATGCCTAGTTTCTGCGACTACTGGGCTCATATTCGACGAGTTTGATGTATTATATATTCTATAAAGAGCCAAGAAATCATCCAATAACAAAAGTTTAGGCATATAACTTAACATTCGGACATGAAAATCTCGGTCTAACATTTTTAATAAATTAATATTGTACAATGTTTTGCCTTCAAAAAATGAACGTTTCCACATAATATCATGCATATACCAAGAGATCTTCAATGTAATAAAATCTTCCAATAAGTTATTACTAATAATTGTTCTCTCTTCATAACCAATTATCTCTTTTTGATTATTTATCAATACTGTTTTAGATAAAACACCATCTATGTCAGGGTTTTCTTTAAATAAATTTACTTTTTTTTCTAAATGTTTTTTTTCTAACAAGTCATCAGAATCTAGTGACATGACATACATTCCTGTTGATTTTTCAATACCATAATTCCTTGCTCCATTTGGCCCTTTTTTTACTTCTTTAGGACTTAAGTAATATTTTATTCTAGGGTGCTTTTTAGTTATTTCAATTACAGTTTCAGCTGTTTGATCTGTTGATTTATCATCAACAACAATACATTCCCAATTTTGATGAGTCTGAGCAATTACACTTTCTAAAGTTTCACTGATCTTATCAGATTGATTAAACGTTGCTATAATAATTGATACTAAATTCTTCATGTAAAATAACCTAATTTAAAATTTTTGTGAAATTGTGTATCCAATCATCCATACAATAAATGTCTTTTGAATCAAATTCATTAAAAATCATTTGTCCCTCCAAAACATTTTTCATTGCGTTTACCCAACTTTCAACGTTATGGGGGTTTTCTATCAAATAACCATATTTAGAATCTGCTAAAACTTCTGAGTTTGGAGCAATATCAGAAACTAGACATTTCGCACCACTTTTAAGAGCTTCTGTAAGGCTTAATGAGTGACCTTCATGACAAAGACTAGAAAACAAATAATAATCTGTTAGTTGGTAAAAATTCGGCAGTTTACTATTTGATCTCTTTTCAAACCATTTAATATTTCCCCCTTTGATAGGTTTATCTGTTCCAACTATAATTAATTCTATATCATCATAACTTTTAATCAATTCTTCCCATGCTTTTAAAATTATTGATAATCCTTTTTTAGGTCTATCTTGAGAAACCCATAAAAAATATCTTTTAAAAGTCGGTAATTGATATTTGTTTCTTAATTCATTTTTCACATCGATATCAACTTTATAAAAAAGAGAATTATCAATTCCATTTGGTAAAATAAAAACTTCACATGGAATTGTATGATTTGTAGCAACCTGGTGTAAATATGAGCTTTTGGTTTGTACAACTAGTTTATCAAAAGTGGCATAAATTTTATTTCTCTTTTCAATATTTACACTAAAATCAAATCCTCTAAGAAAAAAGATGATTTTAATCCTATTTCTTATTTTCTGCTTTTTTGAAAAATAATCAACTGCCAAAGCTATCTGTGCATCATCAAAAATGATTACGTTAAATTTTGTGTCTGGTTTTTTTATAAGTATTTTTTCTAAAGGTCTCCAAAACTTCTTCTTTGAATATTCTTTTTTATAATACTTTGCGTAAAATTTATCTAAGTAATATTCTTGAGATTCAATATTTATATTTTTAATCTTATTTTTTGTTCTTGGCGAAATAATATATTCAAAGAAATTGGGTCTCTTTACTAATAGCTGTGTTAAGAGATTGTTCCAACTTCCAATCAATGAAGAAGGTATAGGCGTTTTTGATATTAATATATTTTCCAATTTCTTTTTTTTATGTTTAGTCTTTCAAATTTAACATTAGTTTTTTACTTGCCCATACTTAAATTGATTGCAATCATATCTTGGCAATGCTTGAGGTCTCAATAATAAATCTTTCGAACATATATCTCTTTGTTCTACATTAAAAGAATACAAACAATTGTTTTTTTCTAATAATTTTTCTGTATCATCAGTAAACGAATGAAAACCTCCATAAGGGTAACAAAATGTTTTATGAACTGATTCAGTTGTAATATTTTCTAGAAAATTAAAAGAATCTACAATTTGTTTTTCTTGTTCAACAATAGTTAACCTTGACATTACTGGGTGGTTAACTGTATGGTTTCCGATTATCATACCTACATTATGCATTGTTTTAATTTCATCCGTCGTGAGGTAAAAATCTCTAAGGTTATATGTCGGAATAAATTTAGTCATTAGTTGATTAATAACAGCTTCTCTATATTGATAAGAAATATAGTAATTTAAAATCCTTTTTACTAATAATGTATAATTATCATTTTTCTGGTTTGAATACGTAAAATTTTCAAAATCATGAATTTTCTCAAGATCAAACATTCCTTCATTAATTAAGGAATTTAAAAAGGTAAATAACTCTTTTGCATTGCATTTACCTAATAATAAATGTATTCTATGTACATCAATAAATTTATTTTCTAGATAAGGTTGAGTTGGGATGTAAAAAATCCCCCATAAGTTTCTTTTCAATAGTTCAGGAAGAACATGTTTATAATGGCAACTTAGACCGTCATCAAAAGTCAAAACAACGCCCTGAGGTATAACTCCGGTATTTAAGCTAGAAATAAATTTTTCTTTTCTGACAAATCCAAATTCTTTTTCAAAAAAATCTAATTGCCTCTTAAAATCATCCAAATCTAAATTCTTAAAATATGGATAATTTGAATCGTAAGGTCTAACATAATGATACATTATTGCTTTCATGCTAAAGCTGTATTATTGATTATTGGATATTTTACATCTAATTTAGATGTGTTGCCAAGATATTTAATTAGGTTATTACTCACCATGTGCTGTTTTGCAATATCAACTGATTTTTCAGTGAAATTCACATTCCTATAATATTTTTCTTTTTCTTTATTTAAAAGAATTGGTTTCATCTTTTTTAAATCTTCAAATTTCAGAACCAACTTTATACATTCTACAAATGAATTATAAATTAACCTATTTCCTATTTGATGTATATTGTCCCAAGGATATATTACTGCTCTAATTTGGTGAATAACTTCACCGGTATCAATACCTTCGTCTACATGCATAAATGTAGTTCCAATACAGTGAAACTCATTATTAACTATAGGCCAAAAATTGGTTCCTGATCCTCGATAATATGGTGATAAGCCTAAATGAATATTGATGAATTTATTTTTAAATAATTTTAATAAACTTGATGTAATAATTGAACAGCCATAAGCAATTATTATGTCTGGGTTAAGTTCTTTCACCTCTTCAATACACTGCTTATCATTAACCTGTCCTTTTGAAATTTTTATTGGATTAGAAAGATCTTTTACTTTTTCGCAATACTCTTTAAAGAAAAAATTCTCTACCAATTCTCTTTCCTTTAGGTGCGCAACTCTTGCGTCTGTCACTTCATTTGATTTACTTATTAAATCATTCAAATTGCCTTTTTCAGACTCACAATACGTTGCTAAAACATTTATTTCATTTTCATTCGCAATAAACTTCCTGAAAAACTGATGCCTTAATTCATCACCCGTTAATAATACTATTCTTTTCTTCATTTTTATTTCATTTTTCAAAATAAATGAGACGTATTAATAATAGCCTTTACTTTCTAGCCATACATGAATTCTTTTATAAACCTTCCGTCTTATTCTATATATCAATCTTCTTTCTACATTATCTACCCTACTATCTCTTATGAAAGAATTCACTCCTTTTGAATACTCATTAGAAGTAAAAATTTCTTCTAATTTTTTGTTATCAACCTCATTCCCTTTTTCACTTATATAATTCAACAAAATTTTTGTCTTATCAGCAAAAAAAGAGATATTAAGAAATACTGTTTCCTTAAACATTAAACCATCACTTAAACCTCTCATTGCAACTTGGTAATCTAAATCTGATATTAAACTCTTTTTCCATTTTGTTAAGAATTGAGGAATAAAAGATTGGTTTTTTTTAGCATTTAAAAAGAACTTTCTATAAATATCTTTATTATACTGCTCAAAATCATGCAATCCAAAATGTTTAACGTCTACAAAATAGTGATATCCTATTTTTTTCATAGCTCTGTAGGTATCAGATTCCGGCCTTAAACTTGTTCCTTCTTTTGGTATAAAATCGTAGGCAATAGAAAGTAATGAAGTTCTATATAGATGTGGACCACCAGATCTAAATCCTAGAAAGAATTTATCATAGACCCAACCTTGGTAAATATAATAACAATCATCAAGTTTTTCAAATTCATTAACCATTTCTTCAATGGCTCCTTTTTTTAATAATATATCAGCATCAAGTGCCAATGTCCATTTTAAATTTCTTTCTATACCAATCTTAAAATTTTCTTGTACTGCTTTACTAAATGGTTTTACCTTAATTATTTGAATATTTTTTTCAGGCACTTCTCTAGCAGCTAAATTATAACATAATTTTTCTGTTCTTTCATTTGATGATCTTATTACTACAGTAACATTATTAATCATCATCAGTTACTTTTTTTAAAGAGTTTTTAAATAAGACTACACCATGTTTTTTTCGTTTTGGATATTTCCCTGTCCCAAAAAAATCACTTTCAACAACATTAAATTGAAACCCTTTCTCCACCTTATCAAAGTTTCCTGAAACATTTTCACCAAAGAAATTTACAGAATATTCTCCTGCTCTAATATTAAAATTCTTTATTTGAAATTGAACATCATTAATTCCTTTTTCGAAAAAAATTTCATCATTAGTAAATTCATTACTAATAACTGTTATATAATTATTACTAGAATCTACAATTGTAAGAGCAAGTTTTACATTTTTCATAATCATTTTAGAAAACAACTGTAGGTCAATATTTAGGTCAACTCCCGATGGTATGTCAATCGTATCACCAATCACTAAATTACCTTTTGAGTATGAAAATTTAACATCATAAAACAAAGAATTACCATTTCCACTTCTTTCTGAACAATTTTTTAATTTGATTATTTCTTCATTAAAAGAAGAATTCAAATAACTACTTATCCCTTCAGTCACATCGCCTTCAAAATATATTTTTCCATTATTTAAAACAATTACTTTTGAACATAAGTTTTGAATTGCAGCCATATCATGGCTCACAAACAAAACTGTTCTTCCATCAGTATTAGAAATATCTTGCATTTTACCAATTGCTTTCTTTTTTTGAAATTCTGCATCACCTACAGCCAATACTTCATCAACCACCAAAATATCTGGTTCCAAAAATGCAGCAACTGCAAATGCTAATCGAACTTTCATTCCGCTTGAATAACGTTTTACTGGGGTATCAATATAACGTTCACAACCAGAAAACTCAACAATTTCATCTAATTTCAAAGAAATCTCTTTTTTGGTCATCCCTAAAATAGCTCCATTTAAAAAAATGTTTTCTTTACCTGTCATTTCTGGGTGAAACCCTGTACCTACTTCTAATAAGGAAGCAATTCTTCCGTTAAATTTGATAGAGCCAGTAGTTGGTCCTGTTACTTTTGATAAAATTTTGAGTAACGTTGATTTTCCTGCTCCATTTTTACCAATTATACCTAAAATTTCTCCACGTTTTACTTCAAAGTTTATATCTTTTAAAGCCCAAATATATTTTGATTTCCCTTTCTTAGATCTATCATTTACTTCACCAATCTTTAAAAAAGGATCTTCTTTTCCTCTTATTTTCGCCAAAAACCGATTGAAATCATGGCTTATTGTTCCTGTTCCTATTAAGCCAAGTCTATATTGTTTAGATACATTTTCTACTTTTAAAATTACTTCATCTTTCATTTCCTATATGGTATCAATAAAACTTTTTTCTGTTCTGTTAAAAATTATGGTTCCCAATAATAAAACCACTATAGAAAAACTAATAGTATAAATTACACCAAATATAGAAACTGTTCCTTCATTTAAAATCATAAAACGTCCCATTTCAATAATGTGCGCCATAGGATTATAGTCAATAACCCAAGAATACTCTTTTAGTTTATCTTTCATTAAATCTATGGGATACATTACTGCAGACATATACATTAACAATTGAACTCCAAAACTCACTAAGAAAGTCAAATCTCTATATTTTGTAACCATAGAGGAAATTATCATTCCCAAACCTAGACCTAACATCCCCATAAATGCTATCAATACTGGTAACAAACAGATATAAATACTCGGTTGCATGTCAAACCCAGTGATCATGAAATACAAATAGAAAACTATTAGAATAATCAACTGGATTCCGAATTTCAATAAATTTGAAATGATAATTGACAAAGGCATAATAATTCTAGGAAAATATACTTTTCCGAAAATTTGTTCATTCTTCTTAAAGGTATCAGAAGTAGCAGTTAAGCATTCTTTAAAGTAATTCCACGTAGTTATTCCTACAAGATTGAATAAAAATGGAGGAATTCCACCTGTTTGAATTCCTGCAATATTATTAAATACCAATGTGAAAATTACTGAGGTAAACAAAGGTTGAATCAGGTACCAAAGAGGTCCTAATATTGTTTGTTTGTATAAAGTTATAACATCCCGTTTTACAAATAGCATCAACAAATCGCGATACTGCCAAACTTCTTTTAAGTTTAGGTCAATGAGCTTAGTTTTAGGGGAGATTACAAAAAGCCACTTTTGTTCCATAAATCACTTAACATTAATGTTAAAAAACAAATATACCTTTTTTAACGATTTATTA
>MAAC01015653.1_pt1 | contig 33836 bp, 31 predicted proteins | sample 1115981 | NCBI WGS metagenome assembly MAAC01 (sample SAMN04961126, study PRJNA320927) | seawater metagenome | isolation source: sample BD02T64 sea water enriched with oil for 64 days | place: USA:Gulf of Mexico | collected 2013-07-27 | reverse complement strand
TATTTCACTATTCATTAATATGATGTTAGGTTCTATAGAAAAGTAGGACTTATATTGTATATTTGCACCCAATTTAGATTTAATCTATTTAAAATTATGATAAAAGTTTCAGACATAGCAAAGAAGAAAGTCATAGAAATGATGAACGATGACGGTTTTGATGCAGCTTCAGACTTTGTAAGAGTTGGAGTGAAAAGCGGAGGATGTTCGGGTTTATCGTACGATTTAAAGTTTGATAAAAGCCAATTAGAAGATGATAAAGTTTTTGAAGATAATGCTATAAAAATCATTGTAGACAAAAAGAGTTTCTTGTATTTAGTAGGGACTACTTTAGAGTATTCAGGCGGATTAAACGGAACAGGATTTGTATTTAACAATCCAAACGCTAATAGAACCTGCGGTTGTGGAGAAAGTTTTTCACTTTAAAAATTAGACAACATGTCAAAATATACTGAAGAGGATTTAGAAGAAGAGTTAAAAACTAAAGAATACGAATATGGTTTTTATACAGATATAGAAAGTGAAACATTTGCCAAAGGGTTAAATGAAGATGTAGTTCGTGCCATTTCTAAAAAGAAAAACGAACCGCAATGGATGACTGATTGGCGTGTAGAAGCTTATAGAGTTTGGGAGAAAATGGAAGAGCCAGATTGGGCGAACGTTAATTATCCAAAACCAGATTTTCAAGCGTTAGCATACTATTCTGCGCCAAAAGTAAAACCTGTTTTAGATAGTTTAGACGATGTTGATCCAGATTTATTAGAGACTTTTAAGAAATTAGGAATCTCTTTAGAAGAGCAAAAACGTTTGGCTAATGTTGCAGTTGATATTGTAATAGACTCCGTTTCTGTTGCAACAACGTTTAAGAAAACATTGGGTGAAAAGGGAATTATCTTTATGCCTATTTCTGAAGCAATTCAGGAGCATCCAGAATTGGTGAGAAAATATTTAGGAACTGTTGTTCCTACTAGCGATAACTTTTATGCAGCATTAAATTCGGCAGTTTTTTCTGATGGATCTTTCTGTTACATTCCAAAAGGAGTTCGTTGTCCAATGGAATTATCAACATACTTTAGAATTAATGAAGGAGGAACTGGTCAGTTTGAAAGAACTTTAGTAGTTGCTGATGAAGGAAGTTATGTTAGTTATTTAGAAGGATGTACAGCGCCAAGTAGAGATGAAAATCAATTACACGCAGCTGTTGTTGAATTGATCGCTTTAGATGATTCAGAAATAAAATATTCTACCGTTCAAAACTGGTATCCTGGTGATGCGAATGGTAAAGGTGGAGTTTTCAACTTTGTAACAAAAAGAGCTATTTGCGAAACCAATGCAAAAGTTTCTTGGACACAAGTAGAAACAGGTTCTGCTGTGACATGGAAATATCCAAGTTGTATCTTAAAAGGAAACAATTCGGTTGGAGAATTTTATTCAATCGCAGTTACAAATCATTATCAGCAAGCAGATACTGGAACAAAAATGATCCACTTAGGTAAAAACACCAAGTCGACCATTATTTCTAAAGGAATCTCAGCAGGAAAATCTCAAAACTCGTATAGAGGTTTGGTTCATGTTGGAGCAAGAGCAGAGAACGCACGTAATTTTTCACAATGTGATTCATTATTGATGGGGAACGCTTGTGGAGCACATACGTTTCCATATATCGAAGCAAAAAATAAATCAGCACAAATAGAACACGAAGCAACTACAAGTAAAATTGGCGAAGAGCAATTATTTTACTGTAACCAACGTGGAATTGATACTGAAAAAGCAATTGCATTAATTGTAAACGGATTTAGTAAAGAAGTACTAAATAAGTTGCCAATGGAATTTGCAGTGGAAGCACAAAAATTATTAGAAATTAGTTTAGAAGGAAGTGTTGGTTAAACCAACAACAAAGAGATACAACCATGTTAAAAATTAACAATTTACACGCAAGTATAGATAATAAATCAATCTTAAAAGGATTGAATTTAGAAGTGAAAGCAGGAGAAGTTCATGCGATTATGGGGCCAAATGGAGCTGGAAAAAGCACCTTGGCAAACATTATTGCAGGAAAAGATGACTATGAAGTTACTCAAGGAGATATTGAGTTAAATGGAGAAGATATTAGCGAGTTAGCTCCAGAAGAAAGAGCACACAATGGGGTGTTTTTATCTTTTCAATATCCAGTTGAAATTCCAGGAGTTTCTGTAACTAATTTTATAAAAACGGCTATTAACGAAACTCGTAAAGCAAAAGGTTTAGAAGATATGCCGGCTAAAGAGATGTTGAAAATGATTCGTGAGAAATCTGAGTTATTAGAAATAGATCGTAAGTTTTTATCACGTTCTTTAAACGAGGGCTTTTCTGGAGGAGAAAAGAAGCGTAATGAGATTTTTCAAATGGCTATGTTAGAACCTAAATTGGCTATTTTAGATGAAACAGATTCTGGTTTAGATATTGATGCATTGCGTATTGTTGCAAATGGAGTTAATAAACTAAAATCTAAAGACAATGCTGTAATTGTTATCACACATTACCAACGTTTGTTAGATCATATTGTACCAGATTTTGTACATGTTCTTTACGATGGTAGAATTGTAAAATCAGGTGATGCTTCATTGGCTTTAGAGTTAGAAGCAAAAGGATATGATTGGATTAAAAAGGAGTTAGTATAATTCGTTTTGTCATTCTCGCAAGAGCGGGAACCTCATAAAGAATAAAGATTACATTAAAAAGATTCCGCATCAAGTGTGGAATGACAAGAGTCAAAATGGAATTAAAAGAAAAAATAATATCATCTTATGTAGCGTTTGAAAACGATATTGATATCAATTCAGAGATTCACGATATTCGTTCAGAAGCATTTCATAATTTTGAAAAATTAGGGTTCCCAACTAAAAAGTTGGAAGCATGGAAATATACGTCATTAAATTCAGTTTTAAAGAACGACTTTAGCTTATTTCCTAATAAAGAAAACACCGTTGAATTTGCAGATGTAAAGAAGTATTTTATACATGATATAGACACTTATAAAATTGTTTTTATCGATGGTAAATACAGTTCTTTCCTTTCTGATGTTACACATGATGGTAAGGATATTTGTTTATTATCTTCAGCATTATCAAAATCAAAGTACAAGGCAGTTATTGAAAATTATTTCAATAAAATTGCAAAGCAAGATAATTTAACATCGTTAAATACTGCTTTCGCAGACGAAGGAGCTTACATTTATATACCAAAGAATGTTGAGGTAGAAAAACCGATTCAGATTATCAATTTTACCACAGGTTCTGAGGCAGCAACATTGGTACAACCTCGTAATTTAATAGTGGTTGAAGAAAATGCACATGTTCAAATTATTGAACGCCACCAGAGTTTAACGGATAACGCGGTGTTAAATAACGTAGTTACTGAGGTTTTTGCAGCAAGAAACTCAACAGTAGATTTCTATAAAATACAGAATGATAATACCAATGCTTCATTGGTTGATAATACATACATAGAACAAAAAACAAATAGTGTTGTTTCTGTGCATACGTTTTCTTTTGGAGGAAATATTACTAGAAACAACTTGAACTTTTACCAAAGAGGAGAGCATATCGATTCTATTTTAAAAGGAATTACAATTATTGAAGGAAAACAACATGTAGATCATCATACTTTGGTACATCATATAGAGCCAAACTGTGAAAGTCACCAAGATTATAAAGGGATTTATGATGAACGTTCTACCGGAGTTTTCAACGGAAAAGTAATTGTAGACAAAGAAGCTCAGAAAACAAATGCATATCAGAAAAATAACAATGTGTTAATGAGTAATAGAGCAACCATTAATGCAAAACCGCAATTAGAAATTTTTGCAGATGATGTAAAATGTTCTCACGGTTGTACCATTGGGCAATTAGATGATGAAGCGTTATTTTACATGCAACAACGTGGAATTCCTAAAAAAGAAGGAAAAGCATTATTGATGTATGCTTTTGCAAATACGGTGTTAGAAAGTGTAAAAGTTCCAGAAGTAAAATCAAGAATTAATAAATTGATTGCAACTAAATTGGGTGTCAATCTAGGATTTGATTTATAGGAGTCACAGACTCTTTAGATATAAAATAAAAACCACGCATTTGCGTGGTTTTTTTATGCGTACAAATGCGCTAATCTTAAATAGGGTGTTTTTACGTAATTATAAATGGCTGAACCTTTATAATTTAACTGTTTTCAAAAACTACTGATTATGACAGCTTCTACAGCCAATTCACCAACTCTTCAAAACACTCCAAAACTAGCACAAACATCAACGGTTAAAACAACTTCAGCAAAAAAAGTTACTCCAAAACAAGCAACATCAAAAACTGCTAATGCTATTGCTAAAAAAGATATTCCAGGAATTTCTCAAGAGGTTATTTATGAGTTGAGTGATGAAGTTAATAATATGCTGTCGTTTGCTGTATATAATGGTTTAACGGTTAATACAGAAGTGAACCCATTAATTCAAAATAGTAATGTAGATGATTTAATAAATGCGCATAATTTATTGTGTAAAAATGTGGCGCCAGCAACACCAAAATCTATTGTATATACTAAAAAACTGTATGAAAAAGGAACTAAAAAATCCATATTTAATAAACTTCCATTGTTAAGAAACTTAATGATATTAGCAGTGTTATTTTTAATTGCATTTATTGCAACTGGGCAGTCATCACTTGTAAATAATGACTCTTTGAAAGACGGTATTATGGATAGTAATGGTACCTCGTTAGTTTTAAACTTATTTTATTTAGCTTCTGTTGCAGGTCTAGGGGTTCTGTTTTATCTATTAAAAGAAGTGAGTACTTCTTTAAAAAAAGGAACCTTAGTGCCAGAAGATTATATTGCATATATGTCTCAGATATTATTAGGAATCATGGCAGGGTTAATTCTGTCAGAGATTTTAGCATCATATGTAGTTGATCCCAATACTAATGCAAGCATGTTTAATAAGAGTGTATTAGCTTTAATAGGAGGATTCTCTTCAGATGCTATTTTTAGTATTTTACAAGGGGTAATTAATAAGGTGAAAAGTATTTTTATTGCGCCGAATCCAAATACTCCATAAAAATAAGCTTTAGAGATCGTCATTTGGTTATTTCCAGATTGCATATGCTAAAGTCGTTCACATTAATTCCTAATTTGTAGAATTTGGATGCTCCAATAATAGATGGATAGTAGGCAAAATGTGAATTAAAAGGTTTTTCTTTATGAAAAAGAATATAACTGGTAACGTTTTTAGCTTTTGTAATTAAGTGATTCTCTAAGTAAGCATTCAAATACTCTTCCTTTTTATGACCTTTATTGTCCATGTGTTTCGTTGATTCTAAACTAAAAACACGAAAACCATTCTCTTTTAAGCTCTTTAAAAGATACCTACTATCAGAGATAAATATTTTATTGCTATTACCATTATATGTTTTTTTAGCATCATTTATTATACTCGATAACAGTTTGTCTTTAGCATCTTTACTAACAGGTTTTAATTTTGAATCATCAAAATCATCAAAATAATTTAAACACCTATAATGCACTACATCTATTTTATCATAAAAAAGTGTAGCATATTTTTCATTTAATAATGTGTCAATTTTATGATCACCAGATGCAATTAATTCATTGAATAAATGCCTTGTTTTGGCTTCCCATTTTCCATTTGGATATTGATGTGCAAGAATGTTTTCTGCACAGTAGATTAAGTATGTTTTATTGTTGACTAAAGAGTTGTTATTAGAGAATTTTTCTAGTTTGCTTAATGTTGATATAAAAATAACCCTAAACTTAAATGGGTTTAATTTTATTTTTTCAAGGTTTACTTTTTCATTATGCCATACTTCAGAAAAGGATAATGGGCTGTTGTGATAAATATGAAACGCAAAATTATTTTTTTGTGATAAATAATAGGTTGTTAATATGCCTTTCATTCGATCAACAATACCTCCATGATTTATGACTCCATCTGCTGAATAAATTAACCTATTATTGTTTTTAGTAAAGGAAAAATATAATTTATTAGAAAAAGGGTTTATGCCTTTAAGAAGTACATTTAGATAAAGGAAAAACAATATTTTCTTATCTCTATCTATGGGTATGGATTTACCAATTGTACGAAGTAGCATAATTTAGTGTGGAGGGGAAGGTTATAAGCTGCAATATAAATAGAATATTTAACAATTTTAGAATTAATGAATTGATTCCAATACTCCTTTCAAAAAGGTGTTAATATTAATATGAGCTAGTCCCATTCTTACAATTACTAAATCTTGATCTGGAAATACAAAGACAAATTGCCCTTGATAGCCACTCGCATAAAACATGTTTTTGGGAACATCGGGGAATTGCCCTTCAGCATTTAACCAAAAATGTCCTCCGTAGGTTCCGTTAGAGCCGTTTGTTGGAGTTGTAATGTAATGCATCCATTCTTTATTGAATAGTTGTTCTCCGTTCCAGTTACCCTTGTTTAAATACAATAAACCAAATTTAGCCCAATCCCTTGGCGTTGCCCAAGCATACGAAGATCCCACATAGTTTCCAGACATATCAGTTTCAATTACCATAGAGTTCATGCCAATTTTATCAATAAAATCACTGTACCAATAATCTAAATACTTTTGATGCGTATCAAATTTTGATCTAATAACACCTGAGAGCAAATTACTGGTTCCAGAAGAGTAATTCCAAGTTTCATTAGTTTTACCAACAAATTGCTTTTTAGCTTGTTGCTTTGCCATGTTTTTCTCTAAGAACAGCATTTTAGTAACATCAGAAATACTATTGTAGTCTTCATTCCATTCTAAACCACTATTCATGTGCAATAAATCATTAATAGAAATATTTTTTCGATCGTCATTTTGCCATTCTGATATTGGTGCTTTGTCGTTGATGTTTATTTTTCCTTGGTATTGCATCACTCCGAAAACCGTACTCATGATACTTTTGGTCATAGACCAGCCTAGAATTCGAGAGCTTTTAGTAAAGCCAGTATCGTATTGCTCAGCAATAATCTGGTTTTTATGAATCACAACAACTGCTCTTGTTTGTGTGTTGTTGGTAAATAAATTTGAAACTGAAGTGTTCAATTTAGCATAATCTACAGATTTAAAGAGGGTGTCTTTTTGTCCTGCGTTTCCAAAAGGAAAAGGAGTTGTATTGTTAGGATTGGTTCTTTTAGGAGTTCGAACTTCTAAAGAAATGTCAAAATCAGCATCAATTAAAACACTTCCTAGGCCTTCTCGATAGAATGCTTTTCTAGTAAGTAGCCCAAATACAGAAGTTGTTGAAGTCTTTGTTGTTTTATCAACGGTATCCGTTCCTAAATTAATAGGAGAAAAGTTATTGTCTGTACTATCGGTAAAAGCTATTGGCCTTTCTGCTAAAAAGACAGAAGAATTCATGCTTTTTGCTGAATATCCAGCAATAATATTCAGTTTTGGGTAGTTTATTAGAACAATTAAAACAACTACGGTAAGTATTAATAACAGGCTTCTTTTTAGGGTTTTCATAGGAAAGTAAAATATTTAGTCTCGTAAATATAATAATTTAAGCTTCATTTATGTAAGTTTTCAAATCCATACACTACTTTTGTATTTCAAAGTGTTAGACAATGTTTCCAGTAGATAAAATAAGAGCAGATTTCCCAATTCTTAAAAGAGAAGTAAACGGTAAACCTTTAGTGTATTTTGACAATGCAGCAACATCGCAAACGCCACAAGTTGTTATTGATGCTATTGTAGATTATTATAGCAATTCTAACGCAAACATTCATAGAGGTGTGCATACATTAAGTCAGGAAGCAACAGATTTGTATGAAAAAGCGCGACTAAAAATTCAGAAGCATTTTAATGCGAAGGAATCTTATGAAATCATTTTAACATCTGGAACCACAGCTAGTATTAACATGATTGCTTCTGGTTTTTCAGATCTCCTAATTACTGGTGATGAAATTATTGTTTCTGCTTTAGAACATCATTCTAATATTGTGCCTTGGCAAATGTTATGTGAAAAGACCGGTGCTGTTTTAAAGGTGATTCCGATGTTACAAAACGGAACTTTAGACATTGCTGCTTATGATGAAATTTTATCTGACAAAACAAAACTTGTTTTTTGTAATCATGTGTCAAATGCATTGGGAACCATTAACCCAATTAAAGAAATTATAGAGAAAGCACACAAAGTTGGTGCAGCTGTTTTAATTGATGGAGCACAAGCAACGCCACATATTAAACCTGATGTTCAAGAATTAGATGTTGACTTTTATGTAGCTTCTGCACATAAAATTTGTGGACCAACTGGTGTTGGTGTTTTGTACGGTAAATCAGCTTGGTTAGAGAAATTACCTCCGTATCAAGGTGGTGGCGAAATGATAGAAACAGTTACGTTCGAAAAAACAACCTATGCCGGATTGCCACACAAGTTTGAGGCTGGTACACCAAATATTTGTGGAGGGATCGCTTTTGGTGTTGCATTAGATTATATGAATACAATTGGATTTGATGCCATTGCTGCCTACGAACACGAGTTGTTGCAGTATGGAACCGGAAAATTGCAAGAAATTGATGGTTTAACCATTTATGGAACTTCAGATAAGACTGCTGTTATTTCTTTTAATATAGAAGGAATTCATCCATACGACATCGGTGCTATTTTAGATAAATTAGGTGTTGCTGTGAGAACGGGGCATCATTGTGCTCAACCAATTATGAACTTTTATAATATTCCGGGTACGGTTAGAGCTTCTTTTGCTTTTTATAATACCAAAAAAGAGATTGATGTTTTAGTTGCTTCTGTAAAAAAGGCAGCTATGATGTTGGGGTAAAATACCACTTTCCTTATTTTTTAATAATTGCGCTTTTTCCTATCGGATAAGTAGGTAATTGACGTCTTTTAAGAATTTCATAATTTCAGACTGAAACTTTAATCTATACATCATACTTGGTTAACTAATTGTTGGTTAGCCTGTTGTGTGTTATTTTGCTCACCATTTATGGTGAGGTCCTTATCACCATAAATGGGTATTGTGTATATGTTAAAGTTTTCTTAAAATTGTAAACGACAAAAGAATTAAACAGAACTCTCACATTTGTTTAAAACACAACAGATACTTTTTAAGTAAAGTTGTTTTACTCTTTTGATCAAATAACTATTTATTAATTAATCAAAATTTTTACAAAATGAAAAAAATTATTTTATTTCTAGCAATTGCCTTAATAGGTTTTGTGGCGTGTCAAGATTCAACAGAAGATGTACTTGTTGAACAACAATCAAAAATTGATATGAGTAATTTTTATGCTTTCACAGATGAAGGTACAGATTTACTTTCAAAATCTTCAAATTCAAGAAACTGTCAATCGATGAAAGTCTTGAATAGACAACTGAACGAAAACCCAGGTTTGTTCAAAAAAATGTATGATATTGAATACAATACAAGAAAAGCAATCGCTGCTAAAGGTAAGCCAGGTGGTGGTGGCGGAAATGGTAATGGTGGTGGAGGTACTCCAGATCCAGTTCCTTATGTAGGTGCAATTACAATTCCTGTTATTATCAATATTTTAGAAGATAATGCTGGTGATGTAACACAAGCACAAATCAATTCTCAGCTTGCTATTTTAAATGAAGATTTTAATAATAACAACCCAAATACGGGTAATGCACCAGCAGAGTTTGCAGGGTTGGTGTCAGACGTAAATATAACATTTACGCTTGCAGTAGTTAATAGAAAGATTTCTACAAAATCTACTTGGGGTACTAGTAATGCGATGAAAGATGTTGGTCAAGGAGGTATTGATGCAACAGACCCTTCTACGTATTTAAACCTATGGGTTTGTAATATTGGTGGTGGAATCTTAGGGTACGCACAATTTCCAGGAGGAGCAGCAGCAACTGATGGTGTTGTAATTGGAAACGATTATTTTGGAGAAACTTCTGGAGTTTATGGTGACGGTAGAACAGCAACACACGAAGTTGGTCATTGGTTAAACCTTCGTCATATTTGGGGAGATGGAAGATGTCGTCAAGATGATTTTGTTGCTGATACACCAAGTTCAGATAGATCTAATGGAGGATGTCCAACATATCCTTTAGTACATTGTAAATCTGCAGATATGACTATGAATTATATGGATTATGTATATGATGACTGTATGTATATGTTTACAGACGGACAGAACGATAGAATGAGAGCATTGTTTGTTGCTGGAGGAGCTAAAGCTTCTTTTGTAGGGAACTAAGTTGGGTAGTTAACTATAAAGCGCCATGATTCATGGCGCTTTTATTTTCTTAATAATTAAATCAAAACAAATGAAAAAAATAATTTTATCAGTTTTTGCTATAGCAATGATTTTTGCTTCATGTGAAAACATATCTGAAGAAAGTTTAGTAGTTGAACAAATGCCAGCTATAGTTAAACAAGAAAGTGAAATCCCCTGTGCGACAATGGATGTTTTACAGGAAAATATACTTCTAAATCCAGCTATTAAAGGTAGAATGGCTCTTATTGAAAAGCATACTGAAGAGTATATTGAAAATAAAGAAAAATACCAAGGGAAATTAGTTAATGGAAAAATTGTTATTCCAGTAGTGTTTCATGTAATTTATAAATCAGCAAGTGAGAATTTATCATTAGCTACATTACAAGGGCAAATTGATGCTTTGAATGAGGATTTTAATTTGCAAAACCCAGGAAGGAATACAATTCCTTCAGAATTTGCGGCAGTTGAAGCAAATGTTGATATTACTTTTGAAATTCAACAAGTAATAAGAGTTCAAAATTCTAAAAAGAGAAGTTGGAGACCTAATGATGATATGAAAAAATCTTCTAAAGGTGGTAGTGATGTTGTTAACCCACAAGAATATTTAAATATTTGGGTTGTTAATTCTATGCCATATAGAGGAGGACAAATATTAGGATATGCTCAATTTCCAGGAGGAAGTTGGACTACTGATGGAGTTGTAATGGGGGCTAATTTTGTTGGTTCATCTCACAGAACTGCAACTCATGAAGTTGGGCACTGGTTAAACTTACGTCACATTTGGGGTGACGGTGGTTGTGGTGTTGATGATTTTGTTGCAGATACTCCAGAATCTGATGCTGCTAATAGAGGTTGTCCTACATATCCAGATGTGAGTTGTGGATCTGCAGATATGACTATGAATTTTATGGACTATACTAACGATAGTTGTTTAAATATGTTTACTCTAGGTCAAAAATCAAGAATGGATGCAGTTTTTGCAACAGGAGGTTTTAGAGCTACTATGGCAGATTAAGAATTAAAAACAGTAAATTAAAGGCGTCAATATTGGCGCCTTTTTATTTTTGTTAACAAAAGTGTTATATTATGAAATCAGTATGGTGTTTGTTTTTTATGTTAGTTTTAAGCTCTTGTAGCTCTCAGAATATAGTTGATAAAGGAATTATTAAATACGAAGCAATTACTAGGGGTAGCTTTATAGAAATAACAAGTAATTTAGATTCTTTAGTTTATAAAAACACTCAGGAATCCCAAAAAATTAAACTAAGTAAAACTCAAATTAAAGAAATTAAAACCTTATTCGGTAAAATTAATTTATCTGAGTTAGAAAACTTGAAACCACCATCTACAAAAAGTTATACAGATGCAGCTTTGCAAGCAACGTTAAAAATAACGGTTAATAATAAAACGTTTACTTCTCAAACTTTTGATCATGGAAATCCGCCAAAAGAATTGAAAGCACTATTGGAATATCTTTTTAGTGTAGTTGAAAAAAAACAGTAATTACTTCCTTCCAAAATCAGCAGGAATTTCTCCCCAAGCTTTGGTCTCCCATTTTAGAATTGGGTTTTTAAACGAGTTTTGATTTAGCCATTTTTCTGCACGTTTAATTAAGTCAAGTAAGTCCTTATTAGAAGGGTCAAAAACAAGATTTGTTCTGCATTGTTTCTTACGCACCCAGCTCATGGCTATTTTAGAATCTGAATAAATAGGAATGTCTTCCTTATTTTTACTTTTTAACAAGGCCAATCCATGCACTAGTGCTAAAAACTCACCGATGTTATTAGTGCCTCTTTTGTACGGACCTTCAATAAATATTTGTTGTTTGTTGTGAGTTAAGACACCTCTATACTCCATTCTACCAGGATTTCCACTACATGCGGCATCTACAGAGATACTTTCTAAATTAGGTTTGCCAAATTTTTCCTTTTCAGCTGCTGTTAGTGTAGGCTTCTTAGTGTTCTTTCCCTTATAAGCAAGGTAATTTTTATTGTAGGCTAATTGTGCTTCGGTTTTATCTGCAAAAGCTTTGTATTGTGCGCCTTGATAACCGTCAATTTGTTTTTTGCATTTATCCCAAGAAGAGAAAACACCTTTTTTATGACCGCTCCAAACTACATAATACTTTTTTTTTGCCATCTATTTTAAAATTACTGATTCTATAACTTTCGGGAAATGCTCGTATTCTAAGATATGAATTTTTTGAGCAATATCTGCTGGTGAATCAGAAGTATCAAGTTGTGTAGTTGCTTGAAAGATAATACCACCTTCATCATAGTTTTCATTTACAAAATGGATGGTGATTCCAGTTTCTGTCTCTTTATTTTCTTTAACAGCATTATGAACATGCATTCCGTACATTCCTTTTCCGCCATATTTAGGTAATAAGGCAGGGTGAATGTTTATGATTTTATTTGGAAAGGCTTCAATTAAATTAGAAGGGATTTTCCATAAAAATCCTGCAAGTATAATATAATCAACTTCCGCTTTTAATTGGTTTAAAATCACATCTGACTTGAAAAAATCGTCTTTAGAGAACAAAACAGCCTCAATTTGAAGCCTTTTACATCTATCAAATACTTTCGCATTTTTATTATTACAATATACTTTAGTAATAACACCCGTTTTTGTAATGTTAAAATAATGGGCGATGTTTTCAGCGTTTGAGCCTGAACCTGAGGCGAAAATGGCAATTCTTTTCATTGATATTGATTTGTATTAGTACAAAAAAAAGAATAATTATTAAGAATGTTGCCGAGAATGGTAAAAGTTTAAAGATTTTTTTTAATTTAGATTGAACAATTTTCGAGGAAAAATTAGAATTAAATAATAAGATTCGTATTTTTGTACCCGATTTAAATTTTAAAACTTACAAAATTATGTCAGACATTGCATCAAGAGTAAAAGCTATTATCGTAGACAAGTTAGGAGTAGACGATAACGAAGTAACAACAGAAGCTAGCTTTACAAACGATTTAGGAGCAGATTCTTTAGATACTGTGGAATTAATTATGGAATTCGAAAAAGAATTTGATATTCAAATACCAGATGATCAAGCAGAGAACATTGGAACTGTTGGTCAAGCAGTAAGCTACATAGAAGAAGCTAAAAAGTAATTCATATGCAAATAAAACGAGTTGTTGTAACTGGACTTGGTGCTTTAACACCAATAGGTAATACTGTACAAGAATATTGGAACAGTTTAGTTAACGGAGTTAGCGGAGCTGCACCTATTACGTATTTTGATACTGAAAAGTTCAAAACTCGTTTTGCTTGTGAATTAAAAAACTTTGAAGTAACCGATTTCATTAACCGTAAAGAGGCTCGTAAAATGGACCGATTTACGCAATATGCTATGGTTGCATCAGATGAAGCAATTGCCGATTCTGGATTAAATTCAACAGATCATGATCCAGATAGGATTGGAGTAATTTGGGGTTCTGGTATTGGAGGTTTAGAAACATTCCAAAATGAGGTAACCAATTTTAATAATGGAGATGGAACACCAAGATTCAATCCATTCTTTATTCCAAAGATGATTGCTGATATTGCGCCTGGACATATTTCTATTAAGCACGGATTTAGAGGGCCAAACTTTGCAACAGTTTCTGCTTGTGCATCTTCATCAAATGCTATTATTGATTCATTAAACTATATCCGTTTAGGACATGCAGATGCCATCGTTACTGGTGGTTCTGAAGCTGCAGTTACAATTGCTGGTATGGGAGGTTTTAATGCAATGCACGCACTATCTACAAGAAATGATAGTCCAGAAACTGCATCAAGACCCTTTGATAAAGATAGAGAAGGATTTGTGTTAGGAGAAGGAGCTGGTGCTCTAGTTCTTGAAGAATACGAACATGCAATTGCTCGTGGAGCAACAATTTATGCAGAAGTTATTGGAGGAGGAATGTCTTCTGATGCGCATCATATCACAGCACCACATCCAGAAGGATTAGGAGCAAAAAATGTAATGTTAAATTGTTTAAGAGATGCTGGTCTAAAACCAGAAGATGTAGACGCTATTAATATGCACGGAACTTCAACACCTTTGGGAGATATTGCTGAATCTAAAGCAATAATTGAAGTATTTGGAGAGCATGCTTATACTATTAACATCAATTCTACAAAATCAATGACAGGCCACTTATTAGGTGCTGCTGGAGCAATAGAATCTATTGCCTCTATTTTGTCAATGAAATATGGAATTGTACCACCTACAATTAATCACTTTACTGACGACGACCAAATTGACTCTAAATTAAACTTTACGTTTAATAAAGCTCAAAAGAGAGAGGTTAAGATTGCAATCAGTAATACTTTTGGATTCGGAGGACACAACGCTTGTGTGGCTCTAAAAAAAATTGATTAATACCATATGAATTTTATTCGTAAAATAGTTAAGTCCATCGCTAAAGAAGATGAGGACTTCTATAACGAATTAAAAAAACTTCTTAATTTTTCACCTAAGAAAATCGATATTTATAAGAAGGCGTTTACACACCGTTCATTAAAATTGATTGATAAAGAAGGGAACCCTGTAAATTATGAACGCTTAGAGTTTCTTGGAGATGCCATGCTAGGTTCTATCATTGCCTCTTACCTGTATAAAAAAGTACCCAACGGAACCGAAGGTTACTTAACGCAAATGCGTTCTAAAATTGTTAGTAGAGAGCATTTAAATGAGTTAGGAAAAGATTTAAACTTAATTAAATTTGTAAAAAGTAATATAGCTAAAGAAAATATTGGAGATAATATTTATGGTAATATTTTTGAATCTTTAGTTGGTGCAATATATTTAGATAAAGGATATAATTATTGTAAAAAATTCATTTACGAAAAAGTAATTTCTCCTTATGTAGATATTGCAAAGCTTGAAGGGAAAATAACCAGTTACAAAGGGCTAATAATTGAGTGGTGTCAAAAACAAAAAAAGCAATACCTTTTTGATACTTATGAAGACTCTGGAAATGAAAATATTAAACATTTTAGTGTAAAAATTAGTATTGATGGAGTTATGGTTGCAAAAGGAAGAGCAACATCAAAGAAAAAAGCAGAAGAACAAGCTTCTAAAAGAGTTTATTTTGCGCTACAAAAAGAAATCACAAACTCTTAAACGAAAAACGATAACGTTTTCGTTCTTTTTTAGAGTTGTTTACTAAACAATATGTAATTTAGCTGGGATAATTATAAAAGTAATTGCAATTGTTTTTATAGGATTTAAACAATAAATTTATGCAAATACATTCGTTAGAATTAGATGATTTTTCAGATAACAATTATACGTTAATTGGAATACACTCTACTTTAGATGAATACAAACTAGCATATTTATTAAACAACACTTTGAAAACGAAATTTGTAAGAGCAAATTACAATCTTGATTTTGAGAATAAAAATAATGATGCGTCGTTTTCTATTTACGAATTTATAAACCCTAGATTTAATCATAATTGGTTCTTAATATCTAATCAGTTTACTAATAATATTGAAGGAGTTTCTACAGGTTTATTTCAAACAAATGAAATTACTACCTATTTAATTCCAGAAAAGAAGAAAGTAGATTTCTTTTTAAAATTAGAGGGAGATTTTGATGCTGCTTGTATTGTGAAAACAGTAGAACAAATTAACACCATAAATCAAGTTATAACCTCTTATACAATTGACCCAAACATATTAAAATCGAAAGACTTTTTAATTTTTTAACTATGCCAATTAATAAAAAAACGAAGATAATAGCCACTTTAGGCCCAGCGATAAATACAAAAGCCATTTTATCTGACTTAGTAGATGCTGGAGTAAATGTTTTTAGAATCAATTTTTCTCATGCAGATTATAAAAACGTAAAAGCAAGAATAAAAGACATTCGAGAAATCAATGAAGAAAAAGGACTAAATACTGCAGTTTTAGCTGATTTACAAGGCCCTAAATTACGTGTTGGTGTGATGCAAGAAGGTGTGGTTTTGAATGCAGGAGATACTTTTATATTTACAACAGATCAATGTGAAGGAACTTCAGAAAAAGCTTTTATGACCTATCAACGTTTTCCTAAAGATGTGAAAAAGGGAGAAAACATATTAGTTGATGATGGAAAATTACAATTTGAAGTCGTTGAAACTAATAAGAAAAACGAGGTTACAACTAAGGTTATTGTTGGTGGAGTATTGTCTTCTAAAAAAGGAGTGAACTTACCAAATACAGCAATTTCATTACCTGCATTAACAGAAAAGGATATGAAAGATGCCGTATTTGCTTTAGAACAAAAAGTAGATTGGATAGCTTTATCATTTGTAAGAAACCCAGAAGATTTAAGGAAGTTACACGATTTAATTAAACAAAAATCAGACTATAGAGTTCCGGTTATTGCAAAAATTGAAAAACCAGAAGCGGTAGAAAATATAGATGCACTAATTCCATATTGTGATGGATTAATGGTAGCTCGTGGAGATTTAGGAGTAGAAATTCCGATGCAAGAAGTACCGTTGATTCAGAAAAAATTAGTGCAAAGAGCAAAATTGGCAAGAATTCCTGTAATTATTGCTACCCAAATGATGGAAACAATGATTACCAATGCAGTTCCAACAAGAGCTGAGGTTAATGATGTTGCTAATTCAATCATGGATGGAGCAGATGCTGTAATGCTTTCTGGAGAAACATCAGTTGGTGCGCATCCGGTACGAGTAATTGAAAAAATGACAGAGATTATTAGAAGTGTTGAAAATTCACCTTTAATTAAAGTTCCGCAAGCACCACCTCATATTAGAACAGATCGGTTTATTACAAAAGCAGTTTGTCATCATGCGGCATTAATGGCAAATGATGTAGATGCAAGAGCAATTTCTACCTTAACAAATAGTGGTTATACTGCCTTTCAAGTTTCTGCTTGGAGACCAAAATCGTACATATTGGCATTTTCTTCAGAGCGAAGAATTTTAGCAAAAATGAGCTTGCTTTGGGGAGTTAAATCTTTTTATTATGACAAAAATGTAAGTACAGATGATACCGTTGTTGATATTAATAAGATTGCAAAACAAAAAGGACATGTAAAGGCAAACGATTTTGTTATCAACCTAACATCAATGCCAGTTGAAGCTAAAGGAATGGTAAATACCTTGCGTGTATCTCAGATTAAATAGAGATATAATATATAAACTTAAAAGAGCCTGATAATAGTATTATCAGGCTCTTTTAAGTTAAAATTGTAATTGTTGTATGTTGATAACTGCATCATTGGTTACAAATGGCATAGGCATCATTTCTTTTGTTCTGGGTGTGATTGAAAATAAAGGATTGGTTAGTAAATCAAAAGAAGCTTCAATTAAACTTATATTCGGTTTAGAATTGGCGTCTATAGAAAAATCAATCTTCAATATAGAATCTTTAGGAGTATAATAATAGCTTAAAATAGTCCCCTTCTTAATTGATAAATCTCCGTTTGTTTCTTGTGTACTTAAAGTAACATTTTGTACGCCTAAAGACTTAAAAGTAATAGAATCATTTGCAATTAACTCATATTTGTTTACGTTTCTTTGTGGCGTAATATGTAGCGTAATATTTCTAGTGTCTCCAATTATTGTATCAATTGTTTTAGTAATAAGTGGAATTGGAATATTTCTGTTTTTTGTTTTTTGATGAAAACGATATGAAGTGTTGTATTTGCTTTTAGAAGTTGAACTGGTAAAGCTTCCTTTTATCGGATTGTCTCCTAAAAACTGTTTCATATATGCGTCTGTAGTTTTGTTATAGCTTGCCCAATACGATTGTTGATTGTCTACATCTTGAATAAAAACAACACTGTTAGGCTTTTTGTTTTCTTCATTAAAACCATTTGTAAAAGTTGCATATCCAAACAGAATTAGAGTTGCAAAACCAAGAAGCCTTGTTAGTAGTTTTCTTGATTTATAACTGCTAAAAACAGGAATCATTAAGCCAAAAATTAGACTTAAAAACAAACCACTTATAAATAGGTTTTTCAACCCTAATCCAACAGGAAACATTTTTACTTGTGGAGCAAAAATATAGAGAACTGGAATTGCGAATATTGTGGCAATAACAATCTTTGAATGTTTTTTCAAATTAAGAAATACAAACAATGCAAGCGTAATTAATGCAAAATATACTGGTAAGATAAAATAACCCGCTCCTTTTAAATAGATATAAATAAGAATATTAATTATCAACCAAAATACCAATGGAGCAATAATCAAGTCAGCACCAGAATATTCTTTAAAAAACGGCTTGTATATTTTAAATAAAAGCGAACAGTTTAGTGCAACAAAAGCGGCAATATAGATGTAGCCGTTGTAGGTGAATCCATGTAAAATATCTGTATAATGAGGGTGAATTAATAGAATTCCTTTCCATAATAGAATTGAAACGCCAATACATGCAACTAAGCTAATAGTAAATGGTAAAAATCCTTTTAATAAGCCTTTAATGGTAATTTTGTTTAACGCAATTCCAAAAAACAGAATCAATAATAAAAAAATTATAGCTCCAATTAACATCGGTAAAATCCAAGAAAAAGGATAATGTAATAAGCTTGTAAAAGGGAAATTGGTATAGATGTGATCAGTAGTGCTATTAAAATTAGATAGGTCAGAATTAGAGAAATAATTTAACGTAGTCATTAAATAATCTGCTTGATGTAGTAGTGTTTCTCTATCAAGTCTTTCGTAAGAATCTTGAGCAGTATGATAATCAAAGTGATCTCCAATAAAAGCAAAGTTGAAACCACTAATATTTCCGTTTTCTCTAAAAACAGTTAAATCGGTGTCGTTTGGAAGCATTTTGTATATGCTGTACATCAACGAGTTCGCAGCTGGGTAATTTGGGTTTGCCTTGATAAATTCTGTTAATAACTTACTGTTTTTCCCATTTGTTTCCATTAACATATAGCTTGGGCCGCCACTTCCTCTGGCTTCAAAGTTTATGACCAGTCCAACATTTTTTGCCAACCAATGGTTTTCTACGAAAGCTTTTGCACCTAGCAAGCCCAATTCTTCTGCATCAGTAATAACAATATGAATGTCGTTTTTAGGTGTTTTATTTTTTGATAAATATGCTCTTACTCCTTCTAAAATAGTAACCACACCAGATCCAGCATCACTTGCCCCTAAAGAAGAATGTGGATTCGAATCATAATGAGAAAGTAAAACCAACGATTTTCCATTAGAACTTCCTTTTATAGTAGCGATAATATTTGCTGTATTTGTAGAAGCCCTCCATTTATTATTGATCGCAACTTGTTGTTGAACTTCGGTTGGTAAACCCATTTTTTGAAGTTCTTTTACAATATATTGCTGAACTTCAATATGGTTTTCAGAACCCGTATAATGCGTTTCTTTAGATATTTCTTTTAAATGCTTGAGTGCATTATCAATTGAAAATTCTGTTTCAGTTACTGTTTTGTTTTTTTTGTAAGAGGGAATCATATCAGAAAAACTCCAAAAGATTACTGCTACGATGATTAAAAATGAAAGGGAAGAACTGTATTTTTTCATTGAAAAATTATTTTTATAAATGTACTGATTTTAATAAAACTTAAACAAATTTTTTATAGATGGATATATATCAGTAACTTTAAAAGAAAAAGCATGGGTATTATTAATTTTCAAGGCAAAAGAACCGTACAAAAAGAAACAGTAGATTCAATATTAATCTCTGATTATATGACGCGTAGTTTAATCACTTTTAAACCAGAGGATTCTATCGAACATGTGATACATACAATGTTGAAAAATAATATTTCTGGTGGACCCGTTGTCAATGATAATTATGAATTAATTGGGATTATTTCTCAAGGGGATTGTCTAAAGCAAATCTCTGAAAGTAGGTACTATAACATTCCAATGGACAATAGTAGAATTGTTGAAAAAGCAATGGTTAAAAATGTTGAAACGATTGATGGTTCATTAACTATTTTTGAAGCTGTTAACCGGTTTTTAGAATCGAAAAAAAGGCGTTTTCCAATTGTAGAAAACGGAAAATTAGTTGGCCAAATTAGTCAAACGGATATCTTAAAAGCTGCTATGGGATTAAAAAAAAACACATGGAAATAAGGTGTCTATTCTCTCTTAATCAATAAAAAATAATCATTTTCTAGACCTAGATATCCTTGGTCATAGATGTAAAAATAGACGTTACCCGATTTAGTTTTATAAATTGATGTAAAAAAATTAAAGTCAAATCCTTTGTCATATAATTTGGTTCTAGTCACCTTCGTTTTACCACTACTATTTAATTCTGATAAAATTTTGTAATTTTTTCGGAGTCTATTGTTTGTGTTTCTAATTAAGTTTTTACTCTCTTTGTTGACCTTATTATTATAAGCATTTCGACAATAATCAGTGCAGAACTTTTTATCAATTCTCCCTATAATTTTTTCGCCGCATTCTAAACATTGTTTGGTTTCCATAAACTTCAATTTACTGATTATAAATATACTAAAAAATCATTTGCAAACGACTACAAACGTTTACATACGAAAGTAAGCGCTTTTTAACCGAATAACATTTGAAAGTCGACGCATCTTTGCAGTGTCAAATCGAATGAATGGTTTGCCAGAATAATAATAAATATTTAAAACCTTATCTTATGAGTACGTTAAGAAACAAAGTACAGTTAATTGGAAACTTAGGAAACAACCCAGAAATCATCACTTTAGATTCGGGTAAAAAATTAGCAAAAATATCTATTGCTACAAACGAAACTTACAAAAACGCTCAAGGCGAAAAAGTAACAGACACACAATGGCACAATGTAATTGCTTGGAATAAAACTGCCGAAATTATTGAGAAATACCTTGAAAAAGGAAATGAGGTTGCCATAGAAGGAAAGCTTACTTCTAGATCTTATGAAGATAAAGACGGTACCAAAAAATATATTACAGAAATTGTATGTAATGAACTGGTGATGTTGGGAAGCAAGTAAAGGGAACTTGCTATGTAAAAGAAGAAAAAGACTGTCTTGTAGACAGTCTTTTTTATTTTATATAAATATCTCTTTTACTATTCTACGTTAAAAGAAATAGGTAGTGTATACTTCATGCCTACTGCAACACCTCTTTGTTTTCCAGGAGTCATTTTTGGTAATAATTTCGCAATTCTAAACGCTTCTTTCTTTAATCTTGGATGCGGTGCTTTTACTTGAATTTCAGTAATATTTCCAGTTGGATCTATTCTAAAAAATATTATAATTTTCTTTTTACCAGGAGACATTCCCAATTCTCCAGCTAAGTCACCGTTAAACTTTTTTTGCACATGAGCTCTCATTTTTTTATTTAAGCAGTTAATCTTTTGATCTCTTGTACCTTTACATCCTGGAAAAATAGGAACTTCTTCAATAATTGAAAATGGAACATTTTCAATTATTTCTTCTACCTCTTCTACCTCTTCAATTTCTTCTACCTCTACAGCTTCAGTTTCGTCAGTCTCCGTAGTCTCAATTATTGTTTCTTCAATTTCTTTCTCGTCTTTAACAACTTCAATTTTTTCTGGAGCTGGTGCAGGCTTTGGTTTTGGCTTTTCTAGCTCTAAACGTTCTGTAATTGGAGGCTCCTCATCCATTAGATCATGCATGCTTACATCTCCAAACATATCTACTGCTTTATCATACGTTTTGTTTTCCAATGCTACATATGTAACAAACAGTGCTAAAACTAAACCTAGCTGAATAAACAACTTTGAGTAATTTTCTAAATTTGACTTTGGAGTTTTCTTAATTTCCATTTTAATTTTTTTTTAATAGTTTAACTAATAGAATTATTTTCTTATCAACTTATACAAGAGTGTTTGTGAAACTATCTTTTATATAGGTGGTTAAGTGTGTTTCGAAACTTCAAGAACTATGCCGTAAACTTTACCAGCAAAAACAATAGGGTATTACATGCTCTTTTTTAATGATTTAGAATGTTTTTAAAAAAATTTCTTGTTTACTAAAATTAAAATTAGATATTTGTCCCATCATTATGAACAAACAAATTATTAATATCATTTCTATTATTGTCATTGCTATTCAAAAGCAACGATAAGGAAGTGTATTAATATTTTTAAAAATATTCAAAAGCCTTCCAAATCTGGAAGGCTTTTTTTATGAATTAAATCAAAAGAATGAATTTTATCAAGAACATAATTATTGCAATTAGTATTGTCATTATTAGCTCACCACCGAGTTGATACAGATAGTTATTGCAAAAAAAAGCAAAAACCTGTATCAATCGATACAGGTTTTTTTTGTCTAAAACCGTTGTATTGAATATCATATTTAAAACGATTCAAATAACTAAAAATCAGGGTGTTACTTGGAAACATGAATATGTGAATATAGAGCGAGTCAGTTAGAAGAAAAGAATACCATGTAATGAATAATTATTTTTGATTAGTAAAAAGGAATATCAACGCAAAAACGACAATTTTAATTGTCAAAATAGATAATGAAATTAAACAAACACAGTAGCAGATTAACGCAAGATGAATCTCAACCAGCATCACAAGCCATGCTGTATGCAGTAGGTTTGACTGACGAGGATATGCAGAAAGCACAAGTGGGAATTGCAAGCACTGGTTACGATGGTAATCCATGTAATATGCACTTGAATAATTTGGCTGCAGAGGTAAAAGTTGAATGTAATATTGCAGGTTTAGTCGGTTTAGGATTCAACACCATTGGTGTAAGTGATGGAATTTCTATGGGAACTTCAGGTATGAATTATTCATTAGCTTCTAGAGATATTATTGCAGATTCAATAGAAACTGTTATGCATGCTCAAAGTTATGATGGATTAATTTCTGTAGTTGGTTGTGATAAAAATATGCCTGGAGCTGTTATTGCCATGTTGCGTTTAAATCGCCCTTCAATAATGATGTATGGAGGAACCATTGCATCTGGAAATTACAAGGGAAAAAAACTAAACATTGTTTCTGCTTTTGAAGCTTTAGGACAAAAAGTAGCAGGAGAAATAGATGAAGATGAATATAAAGAAATTATCAAAAGAGCAATTCCAGGAGCAGGTGCTTGTGGTGGAATGTATACGGCAAATACCATGGCTTCTGCAATAGAAGCAATGGGGTTCTCATTGCCATATAATTCATCAATTCCTGCAGAAAACCCAAATAAATTATCTGAAAGTGAGAGAACAGCTTTGTCACTTAAAAACTTACTAGAGCTAGATTTAAAACCATTGGATATCATTTCTAAAAAATCTATTGAAAATGCTATTGCATTGGTAAATGCTTTAGGAGGGTCTACAAATGCAGTATTGCACTTTTTGGCAATTGCCCATGCAGCTGACATTGAGTTTTCTTTAGAAGACTTTCAAAAAGTAAGTGATAGAACGCCATTGATTGCAGATTTAAAACCTAGTGGAAAATACCTAATGGAAGATGTTCACGGTGTTGGTGGGACACCAGCTGTAATGAAATATTTATTAGATAATGGCTATTTACATGGCGATTGTATGACCGTTACAGGAAAAACATTGGCAGAAAATTTAGCAACTGTTGAGCCACTTTCTTTTGAAGACGATCAAGATGTTATTTATCCAAAGGATAAAGCACTAAAGTCTTCAGGAAATATTCAAATAATTTATGGAAACCTAGCAACTGAAGGAGCAGTAGCAAAAATTAGTGGAAATGAAGGATTGCTTTTTGAAGGGAAAGCAGTGGTGTATGATGGAGAACAAGCAGCAAATACTGGAATTTCTAATGGAGAAGTAAGCCGAGGAGATGTCGTTGTAATTCGTTATGTAGGTCCAAAAGGAGGTCCAGGAATGCCAGAAATGTTAAAACCAACTTCATTAATTATGGGAGCAGGTTTAGGAAAATCAGTAGCCTTGATTACTGATGGACGTTTTTCTGGAGGAACTCACGGATTTGTAGTTGGACACATTACACCAGAAGCGCAGTCTGGAGGAACCATCGCAATCTTAGAAACAGGAGATGCCATTAAAATTAGTGCAGAAGACAATACAATTAACGTGTTGTTATCTGATGAAGAAATTGCTGATCGGAAATCGAAATGGGTTGCTCCAGCATTGAAACATACAAAAGGAATATTATACAAATACGCAAAAACAGTAGCATCAGCATCGAAAGGATGTGTAACAGATGCCTTTTAAAAAATAGTTATGGAGACAAAAACACAAACCACAACGAAAAAAAGTCAAGATAAAATGGAACATATTTCTGGAGCAGAAGCTGTTGTTAAATGTTTATTAGCAGAAGGTGTTGATTTAATTTACGGATATCCTGGAGGTGCAATTATGCCTATTTATGACGAACTGTATAAATACCAAGATCAATTACAACATGTGTTAACACGTCACGAGCAAGGAGCTACACATTCTGCTCAAGGGTATGCTAGAGTTTCCGGTAAAGTGGGAGTTGCCATGGCAACTTCTGGACCTGGAGCAACAAATTTAGTAACCGGAATTGCAGATGCACAGATAGATTCTACACCAATGGTTTGTATTACAGGTCAGGTAGGAAAACATTTATTAGGAACTGATGCTTTTCAGGAAACCGATATTGTTGGTATTTCTACTCCTGTAACCAAATGGAATTATCAAATTACGGAAGCTTCTGAAATTCCCGAAATTTTAGCAAAGGCGTTTTACATCGCTCGTTCTGGTAGACCAGGTCCTGTTTTAATTGATATTACAAAAAATGCACAGTTTGACACATTCGATTTTGAGTATAAAAAATGTACCTCAATTAGAAGTTATAAAGCAGTACCAGATGTTGATGAAAAACAATTATTAGACGCAGCCGAATTGATAAATACTGCTAAAAAACCACTAATTGTTTTTGGTCAAGGAGTGATTTTAGGTGAGGCAGAAGCTGAGTTTAAAGCTTTAATTGAGAAAACTGGAATTCCTGCTGCTTGGACAATTTTAGGATTGTCGGCCATCCCATCTAAACATTATTTAAATGTAGGTATGGTTGGAATGCATGGTAATTACGGGCCCAATAAATTAACCAATGAATGTGATGTGTTAATTGCCATTGGAATGCGATTTGACGATCGTGTTACTGGCGATTTGAGTCGCTATGCGAAACAAGCAAAAGTGATTCATTTTGATATTGACCCAGCAGAGATTGATAAAAATGTAAAAACAACGGTTGCTGTTTTAGGGAACTCAAAAGAAACATTGGGGAAAATATTACCATTGGTAAACAAAAACTCTCACCAATCTTGGTTGCAAGAATTTAGAGATTTTGATGCTATTGAATTTGATAAAGTCATTAAAGATGAGTTGTACCCAACCGAAGGAGGAATTACTATGGGAGAGGTTTTGAAAGAAATCAATCAAGTAACAAAAGGAAAAGCTGTTGTAGTTTCTGATGTAGGGCAACACCAAATGTTTACGTGTAGATATGCCGAGTTTAATCAAACAAAAAGCAGCATTACCTCTGGTGGATTAGGAACCATGGGATTTGCATTACCAGCAGCAATTGGAGCAAAAATGGGAGCGCCAGAAAGAGAAGTAATTGCAATAATTGGAGATGGTGGTTATCAAATGACGATTCAAGAATTGGGAACTATTTTTCAAACCAAAGCGGCTGTAAAAATAGTGGTGTTAAACAATGAGTTTTTAGGGATGGTACGTCAATGGCAGCAAATGTTCTTTGACAAAAGATACGCATCAACAGAAATGACAAATCCAGATTTTGTAGCCATTGCAAAAGGATATCATATAGATGCGCAAAGGGTTAAAAAAAGAGGAAATCTTACAGCAGCAATTGAAGAAATGATTGCCTCTAAGGATGCATATTTCTTAGAAGTTTGTGTAGAAAAAGAAAATAATGTATTTCCAATGATTCCAACAGGAGCATCGGTTTCAGATATCAGATTAAGTTAAAATAGTTACAAAATGAACACAGAAAATAAGTCATATACAGTTTCAATATATACAGAAAATAATCTTGGATTGTTAAATAGAGTTTCATCAATTTTTCTAAAAAGACACATCAATATTGAAAGTTTAACAACTTCTCAATCTGAAATTGAAAATGTAAATAGATTTGTAATTGTTGCACCAATGAGTGCTCATCAAGCCTATAAAATTGTAGGGCAATTAGAAAAACAAATTGAAGTAATTAAAGCCTATGCGCATACAGATGATGAAACTATTTATCAAGAAACAGCATTGTTTAAAGTAGCTTCAGATTCGTTGTTTGACGAGCGTCAAATTCAGAATATTATTAAAGACAGTCATGCAAATATAGTAACGGTTTCACGTGAGTTTTTTGTGATTGAAAAAACAGGAAGAAGACATGAAACAGAACAATTATATCAAGATTTAAAACCTTATAGATTGATGCAATTTGTAAGATCAGGAAGAATATCAGTAACGAAAGAACCAATGAATATTTCAGAAATACTTACAGCATTTTAATTGCAGGGCAATAGCCCAATAGGGTTTAAATGCTAGGTGCTTGCATCGAAATAAAAAAGGAATACCTATTTAATACCTCATGCCCTTGAGTCGAGGTCATTTATTTATTTAATAAAACAAAAATGAAAAATTATTTTAACACGCTATCATTAAGAGAACAATTAACAGAATTAGGAAAATGCAGATTCATGGAATCTTCTGAATTTGAAGATGGCGTAGCAGCATTAAAAGGCAAGAAAATTGTAATTGTTGGTTGTGGAGCTCAAGGGTTAAACCAAGGGTTAAACATGAGAGATTCTGGATTAGACATTTCTTATACCTTAAGAGCACAAGCAATTGCTGAAAAAAGACAATCTTTTTTAAATGCAAGTGAAAACGGATTTACTATTGGTACTTATGAAGAGTTAATACCAACTGCCGATTTGGTATTGAATTTAACGCCAGACAAACAACATACAAATGTGGTAAATGCCATAATGCCTTTAATGAGAAAAGGAGCTACATTATCCTATTCTCACGGTTTTAATATTGTTGAAGAAGGAATGCAAGTTCGTGAAGACTTAACGGTAATAATGGTGGCACCAAAATGTCCAGGGTCAGAAGTAAGGGAAGAATATAAAAGAGGATTTGGTGTTCCAACATTAATTGCAGTGCATCCAGAAAATGATCCTCAAGGAAAAGGATTAGCTCAGGCAAAAGCATATGCAGTTGGGACAGGTGGACATAAAGCCGGAGTGTTGCAATCTTCTTTTGTTGCAGAAGTAAAGTCTGATTTAATGGGAGAACAAACCATTTTATGTGGTGTGTTGCAAACCGGAGCGATTTTGTCTTTTGATAAAATGGTTGAAGAAGGAATTGAACCAAGTTATGCTGTGAAATTAATTCAGTACGGTTGGGAAACAATAACTGAAGCTTTAAAACATGGTGGAATTACAAATATGATGGATCGTTTATCGAATCCAGCAAAATTAAAAGCCTTTGCTATTTCAGAAGAATTAAAAGACATCATGCGTCCGTTATTTCAAAAACATATGGATGATATTATGTCGGGTCATTTTTCAAAAACAATGATGGAAGATTGGGCTAACGATGATAAAAATTTATTGTCTTGGAGAGCAGCAACAGGAGAAACTGCTTTTGAGAAAACAACAGTTACAACTCAAGAGATATCTGAACAAGAATATTTTGATCACGGAACTTTATTAGTTGCTTTTGTAAGAGCTGGAGTTGAATTGGCTTTCGAAACAATGACAGAATCTGGAATTATAGCGGAGTCGGCATATTACGAATCGTTGCACGAAACACCATTAATTGCAAATACAATTGCACGTAAAAAGTTATACGAAATGAATCGTGTAATTTCTGATACTGCAGAATATGGATGTTACTTATTTGATCATGCTTGTAAACCTTTATTAACTGATTTTATGAAAACCGTAAAAACAGACGTTATTGGAAAATCATATAGCAATGTGAACGATGCAGATAATCAAGAATTAATTGCAGTAAATAAAGTAATAAGAGAGCACGAAGTAGAAAAAGTTGGAGCAGTTTTAAGAGCTTCAATGACAGCAATGAAACAAATATAGTATTATTGTCTTTCCTGCTTAGGTAGGAATAACCAAAGCGTTTGAAAAGAATATATAATGACCGTTAAAACAATAACATATTATCCAAAATTGATTGACATTAAGGAAGCTGTAACTACATTGAAAGATGTAGTTACGGTTACGCCTTTAACTCAAAACATCAATTATTCGAGAAAATTTGAAGCAAACGTTCTACTAAAAAGAGAAGATTTACAGCAAGTTCGTTCGTATAAAATTAGAGGTGCTTATAATAAAATAAGTTCTTTAACAGTAACCGAATTAAAAAACGGAATTGTGTGCGCAAGTGCAGGGAATCACGCACAAGGAGTTGCTTTTGCCTGTCATAAGTTAAAAATTCACGGTACAATTTTTATGCCTACTCCAACACCAAAACAAAAGTTGGAGCAAGTAGAAATGTTTGGAGGCGAATATGTAACCGTAAAATTGATTGGTGATACTTTTGATGATGCTCAAAAAGAGGCATCCTTAGAATGTGAATCATTGGGGAAAACTTTTGTACATCCTTTTAATGACCCTAAAATTATTGAAGGACAAGGAACTGTTGGATTAGAAATATTAGAGAAGGCGAATGAGTCTATTGACTATGTTTTTATACCTGTTGGTGGTGGAGGTTTAGCTTCTGGTTTATCAACGGTGTTTAAAACATTATCTCCAAATACAAAAATTATCGGAGTAGAACCACAAGGAGCTCCGTCAATGAAAACTGCTTTTGAGCAGAATAGAAATGTGTACCTTCCAAAGATTGAAAAATTTGTAGATGGTGCTGCAGTACAGCAAGTAGGTAATCTAACATTCGAAATTTGCAAACAGAATTTGGATCAAATGGTCACGGTACCAGAAGGAAAAGTGTGTCAGACTATATTAGATTTATACAACAAAGATGCTATTGTGGTAGAACCTGCCGGAGCATTGACTATTTCTGCGTTGGATTATTTTGCGGATGAAATTAAAGGAAAAAACGTGGTTTGTGTTGTAAGTGGCTCTAATAATGACATTACTAGAACTGCAGAAATTAAAGAACGAGCGATGTTGTATAATGGCTTAAAACATTATTTCATCATTCGTTTTCCACAAAGAGCAGGTGCTTTAAAAGAATTTGTAGCCGATATTTTAGGGCCTCATGATGATATTACACATTTTGAGTATTCTAAAAAACACAATCGAGAAAATGGTCCTGCAATTGTTGGTGTTGAATTAAAAAACAGCTCAGATTTACCTCCTTTAATTGAAAGAATGAAAACTCGAAATTTCTATGGAGATTATTTGAATGACAAACCTGATTTATTTCAATATTTGATATAACTTGCATTAAATTTAATTCGAGATTCCCATTGAAAAATATTTTTACAAATAACAATATTCCAGAAAGTTATAAAATTAAGAAACCCTACAATCAAGATACATTTCTTGTAAATGGGGAACTTAGAGAATGGAAACGAAATACATCGAATGTGTTCTCTCCTATTTACACAGAAAATTCTGAAGGGAAATTAGCACCTACATTTTTAGGAAACATTCCAGACCTTGGTGAAACTGAAGCATTAGAGGCTTTAGATTCGGCAGTAAATGCCTATGATAAAGGCCGTGGTGAATGGGCAACTTTAAAGATTGAAGAACGTATTGCTTGTGTTAGTAATTTTTCCAAAATGATGCTGGAAACTCGTGATGAAGTTGTGAAGTTATTGATGTGGGAAATAGGGAAACCGTATGCAGAATCTTGCAATGAATTTGACAGAACAATTGAATATATAGATGACACCATTTTAGCTTTAAAAGCAATGGATCTAAAAGCTTCTGAAGTTAAAGAACATAGTGGAATTTTAGCTCAAGTTAGAAGAGCTCCTTTAGGAGTTGTATTGTGTTTGAGTCCATATAATTACCCTTTAAATGAAACCTTTTGTTTGTTGATTCCTGCTTTAATTATGGGGAATACAACCATTTTTAAACCTGCGAAACACGGGATTTTATTACTTTCCCCTTTATTAAAAGCATTCCAGAAGTGTTTTCCAAAAGGCGTTGTAAATATTATTTATGGAAGTGGAAGAACATTGGCTACTCCAATCTTAAAATCAGGAAAAGTTGATGTATTGGCTTTGATAGGTAATAGTAAATCAGCAAATATTTTACAAGAGTATCATCCAAAGAAAAACAGATTGCGTTTGGTATTAGGTTTAGAGGCAAAAAATTCAGGAATTATTTTACCAGATTGCGATTTAGATTTGGCTGTGAAAGAATGTGTTTTAGGATCCTTAGCATTTAATGGACAACGTTGTACTGCATTGAAAATATTGTTTGTTCACGAAGATATTGTTGAAGAATTCAATAAAAAGTTTGTAGCAGAAGTTGAGAAATTAAACTGTGGTCTACCTTGGGATGAAAACGTAAATATTACGCCTTTACCAGAACCCAATAAACCTAATTATATTCAAGAATTAATTGTTGATGCACAAGCCAAAGGAGCAACAGTAATTAATCCGTCAGGGAATTATTTTGAAAAAAGTTTTGCGAGCCCAACCATTTTGTACCCTGTAAATAATTCTATGAAAGTCTACCATGAAGAGCAGTTTGGACCTGTAGTACCAATCCTTTCTTTTAAAGAAATTACTGAGCCTTTAGAGTATGTTTCTGAATCAAATTATGGACAGCAAGTAAGTTTGTTTAGTAAGAACTCTGACTCATTAGCACCGTTAATTGATTCATTGGTAAATCAAGTTTGTAGAGTAAATATCAATACCAAATGTCAAAGAGGACCCGATGTGTTACCTTTTGTAGGTAGAAAAGATTCGGCAGTAAGTACGTTGAGTGTACATGATGCCTTGCGTACTTTTTCTATAAGAACTATGGTTGCTTTTAGAAGTACAGACGTAAATACTCAAATCTTAGACGATTTATTAAAAAGTGAAAAGTCTAATTTTATAAATCGCTGATATTTAAAACCTTAATAGCGTTTGATGTCAGTGTTAAATTCACAACAAATCATTCTAATCTGTCAAAAATTAATAAAAATCATCATAAAAAGAAAACCAATTAACGCTATATTAATAATTAGTTGTAGGTTTGTCCCATGATTACATTAAAAAATAAAATACGTAGTACTGTTCCCAGTACATTTGTTCGCTTACGCCGCCGCGCCTAAGCAAACAAATTTTTCTATATACGTAACTTTTTATTTTTTATTCCTTGTACAATTTCAATTTCATATCAATATTACCTGTAGTTATTCCTTCGAATAGCCCAGCAGTTGTACGCCCTATTTTCCGCCGTCGCCCTTTGGGTGCTCTTTAATTTATTGAACTTAGGTGAGTCCGGTTCTTCTTTCAAAACAAGCATAAATTTTTTACAAATAATTTAATACCAATCAAGCATTAGAATGTTTAAACCATTCTTATTGGTATTCATAAAAATCAAGAACAATGGAAATTGTTATTGCTGATAAATCACATAGTATATACGCAGAAATTATCTGTGACACGATTGCCGAATCTGCCAATGTTAGAGGTACAGGAATTGCCAAAAGAACTCCTGATTATATTATCACTAAAATGGAAAACGGTAATGCTGTCATTGCTTTAGATAATAAAAAATTCGCTGGATTCTGTTATATCGAATCTTGGGGGCATGGGAAATTTGTTGCCAATTCTGGATTGATTGTACATCCAGAATTTAGAAAACAAGGACTCGCAAAAAAAATAAAAGCAGTAGTGTTTGAGCATTCTAGAGTCAAGTTTCCTTCAGCAAAAGTGTTCTCAATTACCACAGGATTGCCTGTGATGAAATTGAATAGCGACTTAGGGTATAAGCCCGTTACTTTTTCTGAATTGACAGATGATCAATCTTTCTGGAAAGGCTGTCAAACTTGTAAAAACTACGATGTTTTACAAAGGACAAAGCAGCAAATGTGTTTGTGTACCGGAATGTTATTCGATCCATCAACAAAAGAAAACAACAACAACGTAAAAATTAAAGAGAAGGTTTTTCAACGATTGAAAAGAATCAAAGAAAGCGTTTACTTAAAAAAAGAGAAGAAATGAAAAAATTAGTCATCGCATATAGTGGAGGTTTAGACACATCGTACTGTGCAGTTAGTTTATCAAAAGCAGGTTATGAAGTGCATGCTGTTAGTGTAAATACTGGCGGGTTTACAAATAAAGAAATTACAGAGATTGAAACGAATGCTTATAAAATGGGCGTTTCTACCTATAAAAACATTGATGCTGTAGCTACATTTTATCAAAAAGTCGTGAAGTATTTAATCTTCGGAAATGTATTAAAAAACAACACATATCCTTTGTCGGTAAGTGCAGAAAGAATTATTCAAGCAATAGAAATTGCAAATTATGCTAAAAGTATTGATGCAGAATACATTGCGCATGGAAGTACAGGAGCAGGAAATGATCAGGTGAGATTTGATATGATTTTTCAAACCATTGCTCCAGAAATTGAAATTATTACGCCAATTAGAGATCAGCAATTATCAAGACAAGAAGAAATACAATATTTAAAAGATAACGGAATTGATTTGTCTTGGGAAAAGGCAAAATACTCTGTAAATAAAGGATTGTGGGGAACAAGTGTTGGTGGTGAAGAAACATTGACTTCAAACAAATCATTGCCAGAAAAGGCATATCCATCTCAACTAGAAAAAAAGGGAGAGGAGAAGGTGAAATTGACTTTTAAAAATGGAGAGTTTGTTGCGTTGAATTATGTGATTAATTCGCCAGAAAATAACATTCAAAAGTTAAACGAAATAGCTTCTAAATATGCAATTGGGAGAGATATTCATGTTGGAGATACCATTGTAGGAATCAAAGGAAGGGTTGGTTTTGAAGCAGCTGCGGCATTAATTGTAATTAAGGCGCATCATTTATTAGAGAAACACACGCTTACAAAATGGCAATTGCAACACAAAGAATACTTGTCTAGTTTTTACGGAATGCATTTGCATGAAGGTCAATATTTAGATCCTGTAATGAGAGATACAGAAGCTTTTTTAGAAAGTAGCCAAGCACAAGTTTCTGGAGATGTTTGTGTAACATTAAAACCCTATCATTTTATGTTAGATGGAATCACTTCTAAGCACGATTTAATGAATGCAAAATTCGGGAGTTATGGTGAAGAAAATAAAGCATGGACAGCAGAAGATGCTAAAGGGTTTATCAAAATATTGGGGAATCAGAATAAAATATATCAACAAGTAAATTCTTAAAAATGATACAAGCAGGAATAATAGGAGGTGCTGGTTATACAGCAGGAGAATTGATCAGATTGTTGGTGCATCATTCAAAAGTTGAAATCAATTTTGTGTTTAGCACATCAAATGCTGGAAATAAAATTAGTGACGTTCATCAAGATTTGATTGACTCTTTAGAGCTGAGTTTTACGGATACAATCAATTCAAATGTTGATGTATTGTTCTTGTGTTTAGGGCACGGGAATTCGAGGAAATTTCTTGATAATAACTCGTTTTCTAGCACTACAAAAATCATTGATTTAGGAAACGATTTTAGATTGGAAAAAGATCAGATTTTTCAAGAGAAAAAATTTGTGTATGGCTTACCAGAATTGCAAAAA